>Ga0172367_10002531_pt1 | contig 24903 bp, 15 predicted proteins | sample Lak10m_FD_114542 | JGI IMG/M metagenome (GOLD analysis project Ga0172367, IMG submission 114542) | Freshwater microbial communities from Kabuno Bay, South-Kivu, Congo - kab_022012_10m | ecosystem: Environmental > Aquatic > Freshwater > Lake | place: Democratic Republic of the Congo: South-Kivu...
TGCGCTAAAAGTTTGTAGATGAGTTTCCCGTGTCAAGTCGGCTTTAGCCGACTTCCATGAACTGCCTGCGCCAGTGCCGCAGGCACAGGTGAGGCAGGGCTTCAGCCCGACGGAATCCGATTGCGCCAACAAACTTTGAGTGATCCCAAATCAGATACAATCGGGAGACTCACCCCTAAACTGGAGAAACAATGATCGACCCCGAAACCAATGAAGATTTTGATGAACGTCCGAACTTCAATGAAGAGATCGATACAACAGCCATTGAAGATTCTGTTCGGGCGATGTTAGCCGCTTTTGGCGAAGACCCGAACCGCGATGGATTGCAAAATACGCCCAAGCGGGTGGCGCGCATGTACCCTGAACTGCTCAGCGGTTACCGCACAGATGTGGAAAAACTGGTCAATGGGGCGGTTTTCAATGTGACCTATGATGACATGGTGATCGTGCGTGATATTGAATATTTCAGTTTGTGTGAGCACCACATGCTGCCGTTCATGGGACGGGCACATGTGGCTTACATCCCCAGCGGACAGGTGATCGGGCTTTCCAAAATTCCCCGCATTGTGGATATGTTCGCCCGCCGCCTGCAAGTGCAGGAACGCATGACGCGTCAGATCGCGGATTTTATCAATGACCTGCTCAAGCCGCAGGGTGTGGCGGTGGTGGTGGAGGGACTTCACCTGTGCGCCATGATGCGCGGTGTGAAAAAACACGATGCCCGCATGACAACATCGTCCATGCTGGGCACTTTTAGAAAGAGCATCAACACCCGCCAGGAATTTCTAGACCATCTTAACCGTGGCGCTGAACCCCTGCGGATCTAATCGCCGCGTTTCCGTTCAACTTCCACGCCAACTGATTTGGTGAAGCGCACCGCCCCGGGTTTTTCCACGCGGACGACGGTCTTTTTGACCAACGGCGTTTCAAGACAGATTTTTGCAAGGTCGTTGGCGAGGGCTTCCACGGTGAGTCTTTTGGCGGTTTCTGCATGGGCGCGGATTTTACTTGCCAGTGCGCTGTAATCCACGCAATCGGCAATATCATCTGTTTCGGCGGCTTGGAGGGTGTCGGTGTACACCGTTACATTGATGAGAATATCCTGCACGGTTTCACGTTCCCAATCGCGGATGCCGATGATGCCGCGTACCAACAGGTCTTTGATGAATATCTTATCCATGAGTTCTCCTTGAATATAGTGGGATTGTATCTGCAATTTAGTTGAAAATCCCTCAAAACTCGCTACAATGGAAAGAATACAAATGCCCTCACATGGAGACCCTGCATGACAACTTATAACTTCCAATGGCAAAATCCCCAATTACTTAAAGATATTTACCCCATGCGCCTGCCAAAACTGCGCGACTTCCTCATCTTCTACAAGGAAGTTGACCTGTGGAACCAGTACAAAGACAGGGATATTTCCATCCTCGCGGCAGAGGTGAAGGAATATGACGATGGCATGGACCTTGCCCGCCTGACCGAATTTAAAAAATACACCAGCCTGAAAAGCTACTTCATGACCAAGGATGTGAGCAGTCTCTTCATTAAATACAAACCGCTTGAAGATGACGCCATGGCGCAGATCCAAAAGAACCATGATCTTTTCATCACCTCGTGGCCCAAGGATATTCGCGGTGAGCGCGGATTTATTCAAATGCGCATGGAATCGCTGAAAACCCAGCTCGGCTTTTTGCGCGACCGCATCCGCTACTTGCAGCGTATGCTCGAAGGGATGCTGCCAGAGCACCCAAAACGCTCCACCGTGGAAGCCGAATACAAGATCAAGACCGGGTCATCCCTGCCCATGTTGTTGGACGAGATGGAAAAGCTGCGCCAGTTTGACGAAACCTACAATAAAGTGGAAGGACCCAAACTGGAATGGTACAAACTCAAGAAAGCCGACCCGAACTACGCCGTCACCGAAGAGGAGTTTTTGCTCAAGTACGACCCGAAGACCCCCGTCACGGTTAAAGATATTGTGCGCCTGAAAGTGGAGCAGTTCACCAAAACGCTCGAAGGCAAAGATCAATACATGCTGTTGGATGATATCCGCGCACGCTTTGAGAAAGAACCGAAACGCTTCCCAACCTGGCTCAGGTACATGGTCATCCACTTTTCGGGGATGCGCTACAAATCGGCGCATGGTTCGTGGGCAGACCCCAAAGACCTGCTGGTGCGTTTGCGTATGGCAGAGGTTGAAAAACAGCAAGCCGCCCTCAGTGATGCCGATGTCGCCGCCCAGTGTGCGCAAAAGATTTCTCAATATGAAGGCAGTGACGCGAACAAGCCCGCCCTCGCCAAAGCCGCCGACAAAGCCTGGAAAGACAAAGCCGCCATGCACATGAAAGGCATCAAAGCGAATGGACCCAAAACCAAACGCGCCAGCCTTGCCGCTCTATCGGGAGAAGAGGTCAAATACGAGTACATGTCGATGGCGACCGACCAAGCCCTGGTCAAGTTGGAGGCGATGAAGAACCAGCTTCCCGCTTGGGCATGGAAGTGGATCGTCATGCTTACCCCCCTGCGCGTCAAATACGTCACCGAAGCGGGCTGGGAAACCTTCACCGCCGAAGAAGATAAGATCCGCTTTGCCGACCCGCTCTTTCAACTCTTTAGCAAATGGGCGGTGGATAACACCGGCATGTGGCGCGCCGAGCATGGACGCGCTCAAGAGATCATCGTCACGCGTGCGGTCTGCAACGAAACAGCCGAACACTCCCAACACATTCGCGGGCATCTGCCCCCCGGCGGTCTCACCGATAATGCCGCCCGCTATGTAAAACTTGCTGCCGCAAAAACGCCCGGCTGTTATTTCATCAAACCCACCGAGGCAAAACACTACACACAGGGTGCGAGTATTTTCTGGCTGCGCTTCGTCAACAGCGAGCCGAGCGTTTGGCAGATACCCAAACCCACACAAGATGAAAATGGCAATGGACTTTTGCCCGCTGAATTTCTTGGCAAACGCGCACAGCCCAAGCAGGGTAAGAACGCCGCGCCCGCCGCTGCCCCGTGGGAATACAAAGGCTTAACCCGCACCCGCACAACCATCGATGCCAACAAACAAAAATCCACACAAAGCCAATGGCTGCGCTGGATCCACGAAGCCACCGTCATTGAAGTTGCAGATACCGCCGATGGAACCTACGTCTACACCTTTGAAACCTCCCTGCCCGATGACTTTGCCGGAACCTCCTGCCTGGGCATCTTCCGCAACACCTTGCGCTGGAATCTCGATGATGGCGCTGAAGATAATTACAACCGTTCCTTCGTCGGCTTTGTGCCAGAGGGACAAGTTCCAACCGAAAACCTCAAGCCCCTCATGGATTGGAACAAGATCATTTTGAAATAACAAGAGTTCCGTCATTGCGAGGAGGGTGTTTTTCCCGACGAAGCAATCTCAGGATTGATCTACGAGATTGCTTCGGGTAACCCCGAAAACATCGGGGCAGGCGAGCAAGAACGCCCTCGCAATGACGGATGATTTTTTTATTCCCTGCTTTGTGTGACCTGCAAATTTAACATGCGCAAATTATCTTTCCTCGAAACAACTTCATTTATCGGTTTAGCCCTCGCCTTCCTCTGCCTCTTTCTCCTCATCGGCTATGCTGTCATCATCGTTGCCAACGAACCCGTGGAAGGAACACCCACACCGTTCGTTGACTTGCCTCTCGAAGCCTCTCCCAACGCCGAACCCTTAATCATCCCTACCGACTCTGCCGCGCCTCAAGCTACCCTTGAATTGATCCCAACCATCGAGCTGATTCCTTCACCCCAGCCTTCCTTCAACGACACACCGCCCCCTAACGGGAAGATCGCCTTCGCCTGCTACGTGAATCAGATCGACCAGATCTGCCTGCTCAACGCCGATGGCAGCGGACGAATACAACTCACCAATTTCAAAACAACTGCATTCTATCCATCCGTTTCACCTGACGGGCAGGTCATTTTCTTCTCTTCGCGTGAGAGCGGCAATTTTGAGATCTACTCCATCGGGATAGACGGGAACAACCTGCAACAATTGACGAAGAATATCGGCTCGCTCTACGCCCCCGAACTCTCGCCAAACGGCGAATGGGTCATCTTCACCAACAACGGCAACGGGCTTTGGCTCATGCGCCCCGATGGCAAAAATCCACATGCACTTACCACCAAAGATGATATCGACCCTTCATGGTCGCCGGATGGTTCGATGATCTCCTTTGCATCCTCACGCGCGGGTGCGCGTCAATTGTTCGTGATGAATGCCGACGGCTCAAACATTCAACAAGTGACCAACCTCAACAACATGGGCGGACGCAACACCTGGTCGCCGGATGGCGCTCAACTCGCTTTTTATCGCGGCGAGCAGGGTGACCGCAATATCTACGTCATCCATGTGGACGGCAGCGGCTTGGTCAAACTCACCAACGGCGGCGACAACCTCGGTCCCTCCTGGTCGCCAGATGGCAACTGGATCGTCTTCACCTCCTACCGTGACGGCAACAACGAACTCTACATCATCCACCCCGATGGCACAGGGCTGACTCGCCTGACGAACAGCCCCATCTCCGATTGGCAGCCGAGGTGGGGCAGGTAAAAAACAACCCCGCAAAGGCAGGGTTGTCTGTACGAAAAGACAAAAGGCTTAACGCGAGTGGCGTGAAAAGAAGTTCTTTTTTGCGAAATTCGCCTTCTCCGCGTTTTTTGCATTAGATTTTAAGAGGTTGAGAAAGCCATGCGTAATGTGCCAGGGCGATTGCATCTAAATTCGATTTTTGTCATTTTTCCATAGCACCTTTTCACATATTTGTTTCATCCTGAGATTTTCAACTCTACATTCAGAGATTCGGGCATGAATCAGGTGAGATGTACAACCAAACAGGAGTTTTTGTAACAAGCAAATCTAAAAAACTGTAAAGAACCTCATAAAAAATTGATTTAGATTATGCTTTTACTTGATATTTGGCAGTTTTGACCACAATATTAGATGCAATCGCCCTACGTAATGTGCCTTTTAAATTGACGCGGTCTCTTTATTGCCTTAGAATTGAATAAGAATTGGTGCGCCGTGTGAAAAATCACGGCGCAATTTGCCCCCCCCACGGTTAATAAGCCGCCCGTACCCGCCAAATGAAAATTGAATGATTGCGGGTTTGTTCAAAGAACGATTGAATTCTATAAAGAGATTCAAGTTTTTTGATACAGGCGGATAAGTGAAGAGAGTTTTCAATGAGTCAAAAAAATTCAATTAAAAGATATTTTCAATTTTTTATCTTGTTTGGGCTTCTGGCGGGGCAGTCCATTTTTCTTCCTCTTGTACAGGCAGAGCCTGGGGATGTTTCGCCAAACGATGAGGTAAGTTCATTCGGGGTCGAAGACAGCCCCCTGCGTGCCGGTGAACCGAAACTGATCCTCACCAAAACAGTGGATGATAATGTCAGCACCGTTCAGGTTGGGGATACCATTCGCTACAGAATTCGCTGGGAGTGCAGCAGCCTCACAACCTCCTGCGGTGAAATGGAGATCAACGATATTCTTCAAAACGGGTTGGAGTACCTGCCGCCCCCGAATTCATCTGTGCCAAGCGGCTTCGACATAAGCTATGCACCCGGTACAAGAACAGTAACCATCACGAAAAACGACGACGATCTGATCGACGGAACCCAATACGATGCGGTCATTGTCGTAAGAGTCGCCTCAGATTTTCGCCCATTGCCTGCCACCATCGACAATGAAGTCACCGGTTGGATCGATCCCCCCGGACCCGTAGGGCAGCAAATCTCAATACCCGCTTCCGCCCCGCCCATCACGATTGGAGCCGTTTCTCCAAGCTGGGCATTGAGCAAGGTTCGCGTAGCGCCGGTGATCGAACCAGCAGTAGATACCGAAGTAACCTATCGCTTACGGCTTTGCCCTATTACACCGCCCTCTGGCGGTATCGCTGACCTTAGTGGCATCGTCATCACCGATACCCTGCCGCCTAATGTGGTTTTTGTCTCCGCATCTGATGGCGGCACAAAGAGCGGGGGCATTGTTACATGGCCCACTATTACGGGTCCGCTCTCCCCACCCAATTGTGTTGAACGGTATATAACCCTCATCTATCCGAGCCCGGCATATTCCACCAACGATACCCTGACAAACTTGGCAAGTGTTACCGCAAGCTACGTCGATTCAGGCAACAACCCTTGCCCAGGTTGTTTTGCCCCCCCACCCACTGATCTTACTCACGATATTATTCCCATTCAGGATGTTCCAACTTATTCAAAAACAGATACTGGCGACCCGGTTGGTATTACAGGTACGGCTCGTTTTAATTTGAACTTGAATACCAACGCAACCAATTACCCCTCCAACGATGTAACCCTCATTGATGACCTGCCCCCTCAATTGCAAGTCACCAGCATTACGAGCGGAGAATGGTCTTCTTCATTTAGTAATGTGCGCGCCTATGTGGAGTATTCCACCGATAATAGCAGCAGTTGGGTTACCCTGCCTGGGCAGCCTGTCAGCTACAACACGGGTGCAACCTATACGACCGGTGCGCCTGCCAACCTGCCAGACAACATAACCAACGTGCGCTGGCGCTTTGAATATTTTGACGATGTAAGCGCAAGCTACCTGCCCGGCTTGCCGTATGTGTGGCAATTCACCACCCAGCCGCAAATCCGCGTCACTCCCCGTGCAACAGCTACCACAGCAGACGATGGCGCATCATTACCTGCCGCTGTAGTCGGCGCCACATATGACAACTGTGTTTACCTGACTCGCACCAATTCCGGTGGTCCGGTAACAGATACCTGCTCCACCGAAGATATGACCGTGCAGGGCGATTATGTAAGCCTGAATGTTAGTAAAGCAGAAACCCCCGGCGCATCATGGGATTCAGTAGAAGACCCGCTCATCAACACCTTCACATCCGATACGACCATCCTGCCGGGCGATACCCTTCGTTATGTACTCACCGTGGACATGACCGAACGCTCCTCGGAACCCCTCGTAGACCCTACCATTCTGGATACCCTCCCTGAAGACCTGATCTTCGTTCGCGCAGGAGATGTCCTCTTGAATGACGCGGCTCTGCCGCCGGGAGCATCTGTCAACTTCTCCCAAAGCGGACCCAACCCCGGGGTTGGCAACACCCTCTTATGGGAATTTTCTGGCTTGACCGTGAATGAAAATGTGCTGGGCAGCAACATCCTTACCGTGGAATTTTTTGCCCGTATCCCCAGCGGACAGATCCACGGGACGCGCACCAACACCATTCAAGTCGCAACCGACTCAACCGATGTCCGCTGCGAAACAGGCACAACTGTGACGGATTCTAGCGACATTGATGGAGACGACCCCACCATAGAAAACACTTGCCGAGCTACAGATGTCTACATCGTGGATCGTTCCGCAGCCTTGCGCGGCGAAAAATGGATACGCAGTGTTGACGCATTGAACAGTGTTGTGGTTAACAAAGATACCTTCGCGCCGGATGCCACCTGCCCCGATGGCGGTATAACTGGTTTACCAGGTAGCAGCAACTCCTTTACGCGTTACCCCTGTATCTCACAAGCCTACCCCGAAGGTGCGCTCAACCCCGGGCAGTTCTCTTCCCCGCCGCCTGGTGACGCCACACTGGACGATTTTGAATACCAGTTGCGCATCTTCAATGACGGCAACGTGCCGATGCTTAATTATGTGCTGTACGATATTCTGCCTTACTACGGTGATCGCGGTTCAGGCGGCACATTGGAAAGCACGCCCAGAGCTTCTGAATTCCGCCCCGTCATGACGGGTCCCCTTACCTTTTTGGGCGGGGCAGGGCTGAATCCCTTAGACTCACCCTTCACCATTGAATACAACCTCACTACCAACCCATGCCGACCTGAGGTCTTCAACCAACCTACCGGTAGTAGTAATGTGCCGGCAGGTTGTAATAATACCTGGGATGATGGCTCGGGCATTACCGATTGGAGTACGGTTCGTTCCTACCGTATTATATTAAAGTCAGGGCTAACAATTGCCCCCTACGTAGAAGGCGACCCCACCAACATCGTCCGCTTCGGGATGCTCATGTCCATCCCGAAAGACTCTCCCATCGTGGGTAGCTTTAATAACGACGATGCCCAGACCCGTGAAATTGCCTGGAACTCCTTCGCGCATGTCGGCTCTTATCTTGACCCAATCTTTAACGTCCGTGACCTGCTGGCATCTGAACCGAGAAAAGTGGGTATCACCATCCCCGAACGCTTCAGCATCGGCAACCGCGTCTGGCGCGATTCGGACAACAGCGGCACCATCAACGCGCCGGATGATACAAACCCTGGTATCGAAAACGTATTGGTAAATCTATATGCAGATGTAAACGGGGATGGAATCCCAGATGGAGCGGCGATTGCTTCCACCTTGACCGACAGCGGCGGTTATTATTTATTTAGCAATTTACCAGAGGGGCAGTATGTGGTGGGCATCCCTGCCAGCAATTTTGCAACCTCATCAGACCCGCTATATGGGCTGCGCAGCAGTACTGGCACACCGTCTTCTGCTACCTACACCAACCCGCCCGATGGCAATCCCGATAGCAATGATCACGGTATTGATTCGGCTGCTATTCTGCCCGCCCCGAGCACTGAAGTGTTCAGCGCCACTATTACCCTGTCTTCTAACGCTGAACAAAAGAACGAAAGCGACCTCTCCGATAACGACCGTGATGGTCCCGCCGCCACACGGCGCGGCTTGAACGGCGAATCAGATGGCAACAGCGACCTCACCGTAGACTTCGGCTTTTTCGGCGGGTCTGATGTAGCCTTCAGTATTGGTAACTACCTCTGGTATGACGACGGCACCGGCGGTGGACCGGGCAACCTCAATAACGGCATCCGTGATGCGGGTGAACTCCCCGTAGCAGGAGCCCGTGTAGAACTCTATCGTGACGGGAACGGGAGCGGTACAGCCGAAGGAAACGAATACATCCGTTTTGATGTCACAGACTCGAACGGCTTCTACTTATTCGATAACCTCGACCCCGGCACTTATTTTGTGCTGGTTGCACCAGGGAATTTCCAGGATACGTTTGACCCGGACGGTGCAGGTTCCATGCCCTCTGCGAACGGCGTCCTGCGCGGATGGTACAGCAGTCACCCCACCGGCACGGAAACCAGCAACGTAAATGGCGGCACAACCACAGCCGAAATTGACGTGGATGATAACGGTGAAAACACCGACACCCCAGAGGTTCAAGGCGTCTTTAGCGGACCGATCGTACTAACCCGTGATATCGCCTTCCCTGAACCGAGCGGCGAAACTCACCTAAGCAATCAACCCGACCCGGATAGCAACCCCGCCACCCTTAACCTTGGCATCAACCCAACCGAATACGATGGCGTGAATTCACGCGGGCGCTACCTCGAAACAGATGCCACCAGCAACCTCACCATCGATTTCGGCTTCATTCCCCCCATGAGTTTGGGCAACCGTGTCTGGTTTGATAGCGGTGCAGGAGAAACCACCTTCCGCAGCGGCTTTAACAACGGCATTCAAGATGGCACCGAACCCGGCGTCTCGGGCGTTCGTGTGGAACTATGGCGCGATACCAATGGAACCCCCGGGCTTCAGGTTGGCGGAGCCACCCCAGATACCTATATCCGCTTCGAAGAAACCGACGCCAGCGGATATTACCTGTTCGATAACATTCAACCCGGCACCGATTACTACATCCATATCCCCGCCTCAAATTTCGCTTCCGGTCAGCCATTGCGAAATTACATCAGCAGCACAGATGCCACTCAAGCCACCGCACCGTCAGATGATCTTGAGGATAAAGATGATAACGGCGTGGATAACAGCAACCCTGCCGCAAATGGCATCAGCAGTACCGTCATTACCATGGCGTATGGCACAGAACCGCAAACGCCCGCCAATGAAACCGACCTAAGTTCCAATACGGCTCTGTACGGAACAAATAACGTAGGTCTCTATGGGCAAACCGATACAAACAGCAACCTGACCATGGACTTCGGCTTCATCCGCCGTCCGCGCAGTTTGGGTAACTATTTATGGTTCGATACCGGCGCAGGCGCAAATACCAATAACGGCGTGTTTGATACGGCTGATGAAACTCCCGTTGCCAATGCGCTTGTCCGTTTGTATTTGGACAATAATAACGACGGCAGTCCCGACGACTTGGGCGTCCTTGGTGATACCACCGATGACTGGGTCGCATGGGATGTAACCGATTCAAACGGCTATTACCTTTTCGATAACCTGCCCCCCAACCGCTACATCATCGGCGTGGATGCCGATAACTTCGACGCAGGCGGCACCTATTTCGCCTTAACTGGATACACCAGCAGCACCGACCACGTGGATAATGCGGCGAACAATACCGACAGACTGGATAACGGGATCGACCGCCTCAACCCCACCCCAACCGGCTCGCCATACGGGATCATTTCCACCACTGTGAACTTCTCCGGCGCAACATTGAGTGGAGTTCCCACTGGCGAAACCGGCAGCGGTGATACCACAACTGCACTTGGCTTCAATCCCACGGCTGGTGATGGACCCAATTCACGTGGGCGTTATGGCGAGGCAGATAACTACAGCGACCTTACCCTCGATTTTGGCTTTGTAGAAACCTACGCCCTCGGCAACCGTGTCTGGTTCGATACTGACAATGACAGCCTTATGGTTCCAGGCGAAGTGGGCGTCTCTGGTGTGGAAGTGGCTTTGTACCACGCGGATGCAGGCGGAAACCCCACCACACCTGTCATCGCCAACGGCGCTCCACGTACCACGACCACCAACGCCAACGGCTACTACCTGTTCGATTACCTCGCCCCCGGCGATTATGTTGTTGTGATCACCGCCGCCAACTTCAACGCGGGCGGTCCATTGAATGGCTACTGGTCTTCTGCCACAAGTATGCAAGCGGACGGCACAACAACAGAGACCGCAGCGCCAGACCCAGACCTCGGTCCCGATGGTCTCGTGGGCGGTGGGGACGACGATAAAGACCTCGACGACAACGGCGCTTTACAAACAGGCGGTGCATTGGTCGGCGCCGTGATCTCACCCGCGGTCACGCTGGGTCCGAACGGACTCACCGAACCAGCCGCCGAAACCGATTTGAACGGCGGTTCACAGGGAGACCAGCCGGATGGGCGAGCCAACATGACCGTGGACTTCGGTTTCTATCGAACCGAGATCGGCAATCTGGTCTTCAATGACTTGGACAAGGATGGAACCTTCAATAATTCAGATACGCCCATTCAAGGCGCAACGGTCCACCTATATGCTTCTAACGCGGCAGGTACCATAACCACGGCGCTTGATACCACCACCACAGATGTCAACGGGCATTACTCATTCATTGGGTGGCCCGCTGGAAGCTACATTGTCAGCGTGGAGATATCCTCCGGCGCATCCAGCACCCGCGATGATTTCGACGCGAACGATAGCGCCAGCCCCGATTGGAACACGGATGATAACGATAACGGCGTGGGTGTTGGGAATGGAGAAGTCTTCTCTAATGTTCTGACCATGACGGCGGGTGGCGGCGCAAAGCCTGATACATCTGCCAAGACAAACATTCAGACGCTCAACGCCAACGGCACAACCACCGACAACACCGTGGACTTTGGCATTGTCACCACTGTATACGCTTTGGGAAATCGTGTCTGGTTCGATACCGATAACGATAGCAACATCACTCCGGGCGAAGTTGGGGTGAATGGTGTGCTGGTTGAATTGTATGCCGCCAGCGACCTTTCAACGGTTTTGAGCACTGATACGACCACCAACGGCGGGTACTACCTGTTCGATAACCTTGCCGCGGGCGATTATGTTGTGGCAGTTGCCGCCAGTAACTTCAACTCGGGCGGCGCGCTATACGGCTATTGGTCTTCTGCTACGAGTTTGCAAGCTGACGGCTCAATAACAGAAACCGCAGCGCCAGACCCAGACCTCGGTCCCGATGGAAGCGCAGGCGGCGGGGATGACGACAAAGACTCTGATGATAATGGAACGCTCAACGGCGGCAGAGTCCTTTCGCTTGCTGTCACCCTCGGACCGGATAACTCTGAACCCACAGGTGAACCTGACCTCGAAACCGGCGTTGGACAGGGCAGCAACCCCGATGCCCGTGCAAATATGACGGTTGATTTCGGCTTCTATCGCGTATCGGTTGGTAACCTGGTCTTCATTGATGTGGATGGCAGCGGCGATTACAACAGCGGTGATGCGCTGTTGGCTGATGCCATTGTTCAGCTTTATGCCAGCGACGGCGTAACGGAGATCACGGTTGGCTCTGGCACAATGACCACCTTGATCGATGGTCAATACATCTTTACCGGTTTACCGAGTGGCGATTACATCGTCAAAGTAACACCGCCGGTTGGGTATATCAGCACGGTGGATACTTTCGATGCCGTCGATACCACCACGCCGGATACCAACACCAATGATAATGACAACGGTGTCGGCGAAAATTACGGAGCCACCTATAGTAACGCGGTTCCGCTTACACCCGGTTCTGCTGGAGCAAAGACTGAAAATACGATCACGAATGGCACTGGTACCACCCATAACCCCACAGTGGATTTTGGCTTCCGCTCTGATAATGGAATGTCGAAAGCCATCATTACCACCAGCGAGGCACACACTACCGGATCGGATGTGACCATCGGCGAGATCGTTACCTACCGGATTTCAATCAGCCTGCCCCTTGGCATTGCGTTGACCGATGTCAAAGTGACCGATGTGATGGACAAGGGTTTGGCATTTGTAGATTGTTCTTCTGTGATGGTCGCCGGAGTGGATATGACCGCTTCCGTTTGTCCGGCTCCACCCCCAACTCCGCCTGCTTCACCTGTGGTTTCAGCCGTTGTCAACGCCGGGGATAGCCCCACCAACCCCGCCAACCCCGGCAGGCAGGTGGAATTCAGCCTTGGAGATATTTCCGCGCAAACCACCCCACAGACCATCGTGATTCAATATCGCGCCGTGGTCTTGAACGTCGTTGAAAATGTCAATGATGTTACCTTGAACAACAGCGTAACATGGTCATCTTCTGGCGGCTCGTTCGAAACCAGCGCACCCAATGTCAGAGTGATCGAACCAGATATGGCGATCCTCAAAACCGCCAGCGTGACTCAAAATGTTCCCTTGGGTACGCCCATCGATTTCACGCTCGTAATCAACCATACCAGCCCTGCCAGCCGGGCAGATGCCTTCGATGTGGTCGTGCGGGATATTATTCCAGCTACACTCCAATATGTTGAATGCTCAGTGCAATATACTGCCGGTTTGGCGCCCGATACCCCGGCTGCCGATTACTGCAACCCCGGCGCCACAACCACAGACCTTGTTTTCAGTTGGGCAACTTTCCCGATAGGACAAACTTCTACCATCACCTTTACTGCCGTGCTGCTGAACTCTCCTGCGACCAATGCCGCAAATGTGGAATGGACCTCGCTGGAAATTGACCCGGATATCCTCACAGGCAATCCTATTGAACGTTCTGTCTACAATAGCCTGTCTACCGAACGCTGGTACGACCCGCTAAGTGGTTTGGATATTTACAATAATTCATCCGCTATTACGATTAACCCTATCAATGTCAACGATGGCGATTCTGATGGCATACTGAAAAAAATGCCGTCCACCGGCTTCGCCCCCGGCAAGGTAACCCTGCTCCCAGAACAGACGGAAGCACAGGCGTATTCGCAGTTTGGTGATATTTGGCTGGAAATACCCGCCTTGAACGTGAAGCAACCCATTGTCGGTGTGCCGCAACTTAATGGCGAATGGGACGTGAAATGGCTTGAAAACAATATCGGCTGGTTGAACGGCACAGCCTTCCCCTCATGGGAAGGGAACTCCGTATTGACCGCCCATGTTACCAACGCCAGCGGGTTGGATGGCCCCTTCTCAGACCTGAAACAACTTGTGTATGGTGACCAGATCATTGTGCATATGAATGGCTCAAAATATATTTTTGAGGTGCGAAAGCAGAAGCTGGTTCATCCCGACACTACGGCGTATGCGTTCGAATCTTTGAAAGACCATTCATACCTTACGTTGATCACCTGTCAGACGTATAACCCGTCTAATGATACTTACCTCTTCAGGAGACTCGTGCGCGCAGTTCTTGTACGGGTTGAAGACGAATAAGCCCAGCAACACCAGCAGGGGCGGCAGATCTGCCGCCCCTGCAACTTTTTCCCCTCCCCGCCTGTATTACACTCTAGCCATGAATGCGCCCACCGACCGCGACCTGATCCTGCGAGCCCGTCGCGGCGACGCTGAAGCCTACGGCGACCTCGTCTCCCGTTACCAGACGAGTGTATTCAACGTCTGCTACCGCATTCTGCACAACCGCGCCGACGCCGAAGACCTCGCCCAAGAGACCTTCATCCGCGCCCTTGACCGTCTGCATACGTTTGACCTCGAACGCGAATTCAGCCCGTGGATCCGCCGCGTCGCTGCCAACTTGTGCCTGAACCACATCAGTAGGGATGGGTATCTCACCCATCCTGTTGCGCTCGACGAAGAACGGGACGAAGATAAAACTCAAAGTCCCGGCGAACAGGTTGAGGTCAAAGAAAGAAGCGAGCAGATCCGCAGCGCGCTCGCATCCCTGCCGCCGCATTATCGTCTCGTCGTCGAACTGCGGCATTATCAAGAACTATCCTATGACGAGATCGCAAGCGAACTCAACATCCCCCTCAGCGACGTGAAGAGCCATCTCTTCCGCGCGCGCAAACTTCTCGCGGAGAAACTCCATGCACCTGACTAACGAGCAACTCAACGAATATTTGGATAACGCTTCCACCGAACGCGCCTTCATCGAAATGCATCTCGACTCATGCGACGAATGCGCGGCGCGACTCTCCACCCTCCAAGCCTTATTCGCCGATTTGGACTCTCTGCCCGAAATGACTTTATCTCGCGACCTCGCCGCTCGCTTCAGACCCCGCCCAAGCCTGACTCCCCAACTCCCACCCTGGCTCACGCTGACAGCGTCTCTGCAAGCCGCTGCCGCGCTGGTCGCGCTCATCGTCGCCATCCCATTCTTCTCCATCATGCTGCCCCAAGTGGAGATGCCATCTTTCACTACTTGGTTCTTTGAGATTCAATCCCTCTGGGCTTCATGGCTGGACACACTCTCCAATCTTGCCCTGAGCCCCGTCGAAGGGTTCCAATTACCCAATTACCAATTTACCAATCTCCCAACCTACCCCGTTGAACTATCCACCCTCTTCATCGCCCTCGCCATCGTTTCCATTTTCTGGATCTTCGGAAACGGATTGTTGTTGAGAAATCAAACCAGATAAAATCTCCCTCACCCTAACCCTCTCCCAAAGGGAGAGGGGACTCCCTTCCCCTTCGGGGGAAGGGTTGGGGATGAGGGCAAATAGGAGCCTTTCATGACCGACATCCTTCGTCTCACCCTCATCGTCCTCTTGCTGACCATCACCCTCGCCGCCTACTTCCTCGTCATCGGCGCATTGTTCTCCAGTCGCGTCGCCAAGACTCAAAACAGTCTCAACCTCACACCGGGGCGAGCCTTCGGCTTGGGCATGGTTAACTTTTTCTTCTTCGGCTTGATCGCCGCCGTCATGTTTTCGCTAGCCGAGAATGCAGGCTCCTTCGTCAAAGGGATACTCACCATCCCCGCCTTGCTCATCCTCGCATTCCTCTCCGTTCTCCTCAGCCTTGGGCTGACCGCCACCGTCCAACACCTCGCCGAACGCCTCTTCCCAGACATGTCCGCATGGAAGCGCAACCTATGGAGCTCCGTGATTCTCTGCATCGCCTGTGCCTTGCCATTCATTGGCTGGTTCTTACTATTGCCTTATGTCGCCTTCACCGGCATTGGTGCAACGATCCTGGGATTCTTCCAGAAAAGTTAAACCCCATCCCTTTCTTCTTTCCTCTTTCATCCAAGACGCGCTCATCCCGCGTCTTTTTGATTCTTTTCGTCATTGCGAGGAGGGTGCTCTCCCAGCACTTGCGTACTGGGCAAGTGTCCCGACGAAGCAATCTCATTAGCCAAGTAGGAGATTGCTTCGGGCAAATAACAAAGGCGCCCTCGCAATGACGTACTGCTCTTCCTGCAACTTTCCCCACCCCAACCCTGTATCCCTTACATCAACCAAACCTGAAAGGACACCCCCCATGGCTGACATTTCTGCCATCTTCTTCATCCTGCTCATTATCGGAATCGCCTTCCCTGCCATGCTCACCGCATGGTGGCTGTTGTTCCCATCCCTGATCGCTCGCGCTCACTCACGCGTAGAAAAAACGCCGTGGCAAACCTTCTGGCTGGGACTCATCCTCGTCATCGCTGTGACCATTCCCATCGTCATCCTGCTTGCGCTTCCATTCGGACCCGCCAAATTCATTGGCTGGATTCTGCTCGGCGCCGCGCTTGCCATCTCTACCATCGGCTCGGCTGGCATCGCCGCTCACCTCGGCGCGAGACTCGCCAAGCACAGCAACCTAACTCCATTGAACGCATTCATCCGTGGCGCGGTCATCCTCGAACTCGCCGCCTTCTTCCCGCTCATCGGCTGGCTCTTCGTGTGGATTCCCATCATCCTCATTTCCTTCGGCGCAACCGGCTTTGCCTTGCTCAACTGGTCTCCGCGTGAGAAGGTAGTAGTTCAGGAAACAAGTACACAAGTAAATGCGCAATACGTAACTCGTAATTCGTAATTTATTACGCATCACGTATTACGTATTACTCCTATTCACTATTCCCTATTCGCCATGACCTTATCCCGTAGAGACTTCCTCAAGCTCGCCACCCTCCTCTCTGCCAGCGCCGCACTCAATGCCTGCGCTCCCGCCCTGCGACGGCTCACGAACGACCTGCCCGCCATCCCGTGGAGTCCGCTCAGCGTTGCAGACTTCACCGCGCTGAATCGCATCACCTTCGGCGCACGAGTGGACGAACGCGCCCGACTCGTAGAGATCGGCTTGGCAAATTACATCGAAGAACAACTCGACTTTGAAACCATCAACGACCTCGCTCTTGACCTTCGACTTTCGACCTTCGACACATTGAACATGGCAGCCAACGAGATCGAGGCCGTCACCAATCAACTCTTCGACGGCTATGACCGTGAACGTCCCATCAATGAATTACGTCAAGCCACCTTTTTGCGGCAGCTTTACAGCAAACGTCAACTCTACGAAGTGATGGTCGATTTCTGGAGCGACCACTTCAACATCTTCATCGAGAAAGAACCCTGCTTCTATCTCAAGACCGTGGATGACCGTGACGTGATTCGCAAACATGCCCTCGGCAACTTCCGCGACCTTGTCTGGGCGTCCGCGCATTCGCCTGCCATGCTCACCTATCTCGACAATCAAGCCAACGTCAAAGGCACACCCAACGAGAACTACGCCCGCGAGTTGATGGAACTCCACACCCTCGGCGTGGACGGCGGCTACACTCAAAACGATGTCATGCAATTGGCGCGTTGTCTCACGGGTTGGTCGGTCAAGGAACATTTTTGGTTGGGCGATTTCGTCTTCAAGGAAGATCAACACGAACCCGGCGAGAAAAATGTTTTGGGTCTCGCGATCCAGGAATCGGGTCAGCGTGAGGCGGAGCAGGTCATCGAACATCTTGTGCTTCATCCATCCACTGCGAAATTTATTTGCACCAAACTCGCACGTCGCTTCATCGCCGATGACCCGCCGCAAGAAATTATCGAGAAAGCCGCGCAAACATTTCTCGCCACCAAAGGCGATATCAAATCTGTGCTGCGCGTCATCCTGCTTGATGGTCTTGCCTTTGCGCAGCCCAAATACAAACGTCCGCTCAACTTTGTGCTTTCCGCGCTGCGTATGCTCAACGTTGAAACCGACGGCGTTGCCATGCATAACCCGCTCATGCAAATGGGGCAAATGTATTTCAACTGGACGACGCCCGATGGCTACCCCGACCGTAGCGACGCGTGGCAAGGAAACCTCATGCCGCGCTGGCAATTTGCATTCGAGTTGATCCGCAACGAGCTTCCAAAAACGAAACATAACCTCAATACTTTATTGGATGTCTCTTCAACCAGCAGTTTACACACTGACGTGGATGCCCTCGCCTCATTGCTTTTAGGCACGCCGTTAGATCGCCTCACCCGCGACGGGATGATTGATACCGTCCATTCGGCAGGTGCCACGCCGGAAGAGACTCTGCAAATCATCGCCGCGAGTCTCATTGCATCCCCTGCATTTCAGTGGAGATAACCTTCCCTCATCCCCAGCCCTTCCCCCGAAGGGGAAGGGAGTTCCCTCTCCCTTCGGGAGAGGGTTAGGGTGAGTGCTAATTGGAGATAACATGTTAGAAACCTTACCCTTAATCCAACACCCACAAAGGACATGGATGCCGCGCCTGTCCTTCGCGCCCAAGAACACCGCCCCACGCGGAGATACACTCGTGGTCGTCTTCCTGCGCGGCGCCGCGGACGTGCTCAACATGGTCGTGCCGCATGGCGAAGAAGCGTATTATCAATTGCGCCCAACATTGGGAATTGCAAGACCTGATGATGGAAGAAAGATGAAAGATGAAAGAGTTGTAGATTTGGATGGCTTCTTCGGCTTTCATCCGAACATGAGTTCTTTGCTCGAAGCCTGGCAAAGCAGACAACTCGCCATCATCCATGCCTGCGGCGCGCCAGACGAATCGCGCAGTCACTTCAAAGCGATGGAACTCATGGAGCGCGGCGTGGATGATGAACGTGGTCCCGCCTCCGGTTGGATCGGACGTCACCTCGCCACCTTGAACACCGGCAACTCATCACCATTGCGAGCCGTGGGCATGGGCACCCGTCCGCAACGCAGTTTGAGCGGCTCGGTTCCCGTCTCTGCCCTGCGCTCCATCGCAGACTTCCACCTCGGTGGCGATCCACGCGCTTTGCAACAAATGCGTGCCGCGCTAAGTTATGTGTATCAAAATGATGAAATGGGTCAAGACACGCTATCCATCATGGACACTCTCCAAAAGCTCGACCCGCTCAAATACAATTCGCCAATCGCTTATCCTGATTCTGAATTTGGTCTTGCACTCAAACAAACTGCCATGCTCATCAAATCTGAAGTCGGTCTCGAAGTCTCTGCCATTGACCTTGGCGGTTGGGATACGCACTTCACGCAAGGCTCGCTCAACGGCGCCATGCCGAATCTAATGAAAGACCTCGCCGAAGGTCTCGCCGCCTTCCATGCCGATATGGCAGACCACATGAACAAACTCTCGATTGTCACCATGTCTGAGTTTGGGCGGCGGGCTTATGAAAACGGCAGCCTCGGCACCGACCACGGTCACGGCAGCATGATGATGGTCCTCGGCGGCAACGTGGATGGCGGTAAAGTCCACGGGCAATGGCCCGGCTTGGAAGAAGGTCAACTCATCGGTCCCGGTGATCTTGCCGTCACCACCGATTATCGTGATGTGCTTTCTGAGGTTTTGACGAAGCGCTTGAACAACCCTGCCACCAGTGACGTCTTCCCCGAATATCAACCCGTGATGAGGAATATTTTGACATAACAACTTTGACATGTCTTCGAAAGATAGGGCTCTGTATAATTCAAAAAAATACAAGCCAAGGACATATCATGAAAAAATATATATTGCTTTTTGCGCTGCTTTTATCTGCCTGCAATCTTCCGGGTTTTACATCTTCAACAGAACCAGCCACGGAAGAAGCCATAAGCGAAGCTCCTCAAACAGAGGATACGACTCAAGCAGACAGTAATCCACCCATCGATATTCAACCTGCCGCCCCGCTTCCTGCCGGACCGGTTCACATGGTTGCCCTCGGCGATAGCCTTACCCAGGGTGATGGCGACGACTCAGGGCGTGGGTATCCTGGTCGCTTGTTGGAGATGATCAATGCCGTTCGCCCAGATTCGACTTTGTCTAATTTTGGTCAATCTGGCTGGAGTTCTGATGCGCTCATCAATGGCGATCAGGGACTTGAAAGTCAGCTCACACGAGCGGTGGCTGAATTACAAGATGCCACCTCACAAGGCAAAGCGGCTCTGGCATTGGTGTGGATCGGCAGCAATGACCTTTGGTACTTGTACGAATACGGTGGGGAGATAGACGATGCCGGAGACGCTTCAGATGCTCAACGCTTCGAAGCGAATATCGACACCATCTTGAGCCAACTGCGTGGAACAGGCTCACAAGTGGTCATTGCTCTTTTAGACGATCAATCCAAACGTCCTGTCGCTTTGAAAGGCGAAGCCTTCGTTGCCATCACGCCAGATGAAATGAACCGTATGTCTGCGCATGTGGATGTGTACAACCAGATCATCCGCGATAAAGCTGCCCAATACGGCGCCCTCACCGTGGATTTCTACTCGACTGATATTTTTACCAACCCTGCCACGTTATACGATGATGGTAATCATCCTAATCAAGCCGGATACGACATCATCGCCCAAAAATGGTTTGATGTCATAACGTCCATACTACAATAAAAAAGCGGCTCATGTGTTTTTTACATGAGCCGCTTTTTTATGGGCTGCCCAACTCGACGACAAAATAATCCCCATACGAACCATTGGCGAAATACGCATACCCTACACCCATCTCAGTGGATTTGGGGTTGAGGATGGCATCGCGGTGAATTTGGTCGTTCATCCACCAAGTCATCGCTGCTTGCGGTCCGCCGCCCCCGTAGATGATCTCTTCGTAATACGAAGGTGAATAGCCAAACGAGAGGATGCGTGCGTAGGATGTGGAACCATCGGAGCCGGTGTGGCTGATCCGTCCGCTGCACGCCATATCTGCGGCGTGGGCTTGGGCGGCTTCTTCCAGTGTGGGGTTGATGGTCAAGGCAGATAAACCGGCATTGACCCGTTCTTGATTGATGGCGGCGGCGATCTGGCTGATATAACCGGCGTTGCGGGTGTAGTTGCAGGTTGTGCCCGTGGAACCAGCAGGCGTATTGATACTGCTGGATGTCGTTGGTTGTGCGACTGTCCCATTGCTGACCAGAACCTTCACCCAGAAGGTCTTTTCAATGCCGATGGGCACGTCCTTGCCATTCGGATTGTTGAGTGTGAAGTAACCTGTGTATTCTCCGCCAGCCGAGGGCGCCGTGAGTTGGATAGAGACTTGCACCAGTTCCTTCGTCAGCGTAACAGGCACGGGCGCGGAAAGCGGCGCAGACATTTGATCGCCCGCGGCGAATTTGAGGGTGTATCCATACCAGGGGCAGCTTCCATTGTTCATGAATTCCCATGTTTTGGTGAAGCTCTCACCGGCGCGCAGAATGGTTCCATCGGGGATGGTCACATCGCGGAGGAGTACGGCGCTGTCGTTGCAGTTTGGGTCGATGGTGACGGCGAAGGTGGGCGTGAGGGTGATGGCGGGGGTGGCGGAAGGTGTGGGTGAAACGTAACCGGCTTTGGTGGGCGGCAGGGTGGCTGTGACGAAGTTTGCGGGGGCAGCCGTTTTGGTGGGCAGTGTTTCAACAGAGATGCAGGCGGAGAGCAGAAATGCGAAAAAGAAAAATAACTTTTTGAACATGGGACTCCATTACGGATTACGTTTTACGTATTGCGTAATTCGTAGTTCGTAAAGATCAGAACATCATCATCTGCCCGGTCTCTTTTTCAACCGGATCACTGGCGAGTTGCTCGTTGATGGTTTCGCGGGTGAGGATGGGCAGATCAAGCAGGGTACGCAATAGGCGGTATTTTACCAATTTGTATTTTTTTATCTTTTGTTTCAATTGCGGGTCGCGTTCCAATTTGTAGGCGATCAATGCTGCCCGCCCGCCAGGGATGACAATGACGGTTTGTTCATCATCATGTTCGAGCGCGCGGTGGATCAATGCCGAAGCCATGATGTGAAATTTGCGGATGGGCTTATTGCCTTCCGTCCAGTACATCAGTTTGCCATCGAGTTTGGCGGCGTATTGCAGGCGTTTGCCGATCTCTTCCAATTGTGTGAAGATGCTTTTCATTTCTTCGTGGCGGGCAGATGCCGCATCTTCGTTTCGCAGCGCCCAAGCGCCGCCATCTTTTTCGGCGTAGGAATTTAATACGGCATAGATCAAGCCTTTGGAGGGGGTCATCAGCCCTGTGAATTGGGCGTTCAATTCGTTTTCAACTTCCAAAAAGATGGTGCTGCGATTCTTCTGTAGAAAATTAACGATGGCAACTTCCACCTTGTCTGAAAGCGATTCTGCATGTGCAGGCTTTGCCAGGTTCCATGTGCCGGTATCCACACCTTCACCGGTCGAATGATGTGTAAAAATATGCGTCCCTTTCAACGCCTGTTCCATGGCGTTGTGTATTTTTCGCAGGGCGAAATCGAATTCTTCGTTATCCAATTTGAGCGCGTTCTTTTCTGCAAGTGCGAGCAGTGCGGCGGTGTGCAAATGTAAATAGATTGCCGGTTCGCCCCGTTCTATAAGGTGGTTCTGCATTGCCATGCGGATGGTTTCAACATCCAGCGCGGCGGGTTTCTTTTTCTTCCCGCTCTTCAAAAGGATTTGCGCCGGGTCGTGTTCGGTGCGCAGGGCAATGCTTTCCAACTCAAACCCTGCGGCTTGCGCGGCGCTGAGCGCCGAGGTCATGTAATGCGTTTCGGGTTCGGGCATCAATCCAAATACGGGCACACCATCGGCTAGCAGGTCGTTCAAATGGGTGAACATGGATGAAAGCGCGGTGGCATTCCACGCCCAATCGTAACGTCTGCGGCGCAGGGCGGTTTTGTATGGTTCGGCTGCATCCCTGCCCCAAAGCCAGCCTGCCCACAACGCTGAGAGAGTCCAAAACGCCTGGTTGGGTCTGGGGATGGAGCCGATCATTGCCATGATCGGAATTTCTTTTTTGACTTCATTGGCGAGGTCTTTGAGCCGACCTTCATAGAGGATGATGCCGCCGGTCTCTGGAATTTTTCGGCGTTCTTTGGCGTGCCACGCTTCAAACGGGACGGGTGAGCCTGATTCTGCGAACAGGTCGATTCCACGCTCCAGCATTTCCCACAAATTGTTTTCGCGGAATTGGCTGGGTGTGCTCAACTGCTTTGGGCGTGGGCGTCCTGCCGGGTGACCCCAAAGTGTGTTGCCCGCATCGAACACAAGCAGGAGTAAAGCTGTTAATGCCCGCTTGCGGACGGGGGTGATGTTCATGCCGTCTAACTTGTTCAATATGGTGCCGATCACATACAGCGGGCGCGGCAGGTAGTGTTTTATGGCTTCTTCGGCATAGATGCGGTCTTCGTCTTTTAGCGAGACCACCCGCTCAAACAAACGGGTGCGGTGCAGGGTATCTGTGGCTTGAATTTGAAGCGCGATGTCTTTATCTTCGTCTGTGGCGGGGTATTCGCCAGAGTCGCCGCAATGTGCGCAGGAGTAAATTCTGGCGTAGGGAACTTCTTCATCCTTGCGCCAAAGGAAAGCCTGTGCGGGAATCTGTTTTTCGCAAGTTTTGCATTGGGTAAAGTACAAGGCTTGTAAATGTTGCTCCAGGCGTTCATTCCCTTTTTTTGTGGAGCCAAGGTCTGCAAGGGCGGCGATAAAATCGGCACGTTGTGGCGGGTTGGCAGAAACTTCGAGCAGAAAGCGTGTTACCGGGTTGTTGGCAGTCACGAGCACACGGTATCCGCTGCGGGCGGCTTCGAGAGTCAGCTTCGGCGAGAATCCGAATGGGTCGAGCAGCCAGTTTCCGGGCTTGCCCTGAGCCGAGAGCCAGCCTGAGACTACTCCATCTTCCAACGCGGGTAAAAAGCGCGCAAGTGGACCTTCGTCTGCGGGTTTAAATCCTGGAATATAGGGTTGGGGGTTCATTTCACACCAGCGCTTTGCTGATGGCTTTGTTGGGGGCTGCGCGTAAGTCTATTTCGATGGCGGAAAGCAGAATTTGAATGGCGAGGATGACGGAAAGAGTCGGCAGAATGACAGTGCCGGTGGGCGCGGGGATGCCGATGCTGGCATATTGGATCCATTTAATACTGCCGAAGATAAGCCCAAACAGCAAGAGCGGTATGCCGGTGAGTAAATAAATAGCCATCATGGAAAAATCGTAAAAGAAATATTTGACGATGATGCGTTTGACCAGGGTATGTGTTAGTTTGTATGGGAACTCGAACAATACGCGCCGAATGGAAAGGCTGGAAATTTCGCCGCGATAGCGCGCCGGAATGGTCACATCCTGCACGCGGGCTTCGAGCAGGTACAGGCGGGCAAGCATGGAGGTTTCAAAGAAATATCCCTTGTCTATTTTTTCAAAAGGTAATTGCGCCAGCACATCGGCGCGGATGGCGAAGTACCCGTTGGTTGGGTCGAAAACATTCCAATAGCCGGTGGCGGCTTTGGTGAGAAAACTCAAGCCCAGGTTACCCACACGGCGAATGAAAGGCATTTGCCGCAGTGAATCAAAATTGCGAAAGCGGTTGCCTTTGGCATAATCTGCATCACCATGGATGAGCGGAGCGACCAGGTTGGGGATGTATTGAGGATCCATCTGCCCGTCGCTATCGAGCTTTATTACAATTTCGATGCCAAGTTCAAGCGCTTTTTTGAACCCTGTTACCATGGCGCCACCCACACCTTGATTTTTTTCATGGCAGATCAAGTGAATGCGGGCATCTTGCTCTGCGGCGGCTCTTACTCGTGCTGCGCTTGAATCGGGTGAGGCATCATCCACCACAATAATATGCCGGATAAATTTTGGAATGCCCGCAAGCACGGCTTGAATCTCATCTTCTGCGCGGTATGCAGGGATGACAACGGCAATATTAAACCTTGAAAAATCCATATTCAAAATTGTAATCGAAAAGGTGTTAGAATCTTTTTTCAGGAGATTTTTTATGCCTTCCGCGGAACGCATTCTCATTGTTGAAAGTGACCCAGATATTGCAGATTTGATCGGACGCCAGGCGCTCCGTCCGCTTGGATACCA
>Ga0172367_10002532_pt1 | contig 24899 bp, 22 predicted proteins | sample Lak10m_FD_114542 | JGI IMG/M metagenome (GOLD analysis project Ga0172367, IMG submission 114542) | Freshwater microbial communities from Kabuno Bay, South-Kivu, Congo - kab_022012_10m | ecosystem: Environmental > Aquatic > Freshwater > Lake | place: Democratic Republic of the Congo: South-Kivu...
GTGTTTTGTTCCAATGTATCCAGCACACGAGGAATAATAGCACCGCGTCCCATAGTCAGGTAAAATGAATTTGTAGGCTGCATATCTGCTTTCCCAAAAACCAGTAGCTGCTCCCCCCTATGTGCAGTACCAACCCTTATCGAACTTTCCCGGCAGCGTGCCCCAAAATCGTCCCTATTGCGGGCAGGAATGACAAACCAGTCGAAACCAATGCGCGCCAACAGCAAAAGCAACACGGTAAGCAGCATCGTATTTTTTGACCGATACCCAGCAAAATAACCGATCAGCGCAGCCATCGAACCGAGCAATAGGGCTTTGGGTATCCGAAAAGGCACAAAATCAAGGGATTTAAAAAAAACCGGCAACCAAAGAGCGATTCCTATCAACATACTCGTAATAAGAAGCACCCATTCGACTAGCCGATACCGCCAGTTGTGCCGATCGCGATTCCATTCGTGCAAGCGAATCCCCAATCCAAACACCAACGGAATAAACATCAGCAAATACCGCGGAAAAATACCCGGTGAAAGCCAATAGATGAGGACATTCGCCAGAAATGCCAGAAACAGAAACACCAGAAACGAATCCTCCCGTACCTTTTGAATGGCAGCCTTATCCAGAAAATAAATCACCAGTATCGACCAGGGGAAAAAGTGGTACCCCATTTCGAATGGAAAGCTAAAAAAATGGCGTACCGTAGCACCCATCCCATACGCAGTAACGGTGCGCTTGGACGATTCGCTAATCAAGGTCTGAAAAACCGTATCCAACCCATTGTACTGACTATACAGCAGGTAATAACTACCTACAATAACCACCAATACGGCAATACCTACTACATGTGCCCAAGAAACAAGGCGCCTGAATGCACCCTTATAAGAAAAATAAACCAGCAATGTAATACCGGTAAATACAAGTGAAGGGAGGCCTTTCAATAAAAACCCCAGCGCTGTCAATACATAAACCCCTAAAAACAATGCCAACCAGCGCTGCCTGGAAAACTGGAAATACACGACGATGAAAAGCACAAATACAACCCAGCTAAACAGGATATCTATCAACGCCAACATCGAGTCCCAGAATAGGATTCTTCCACAGGTTATGGCCGTAAAAGCAGCGTAAAAACCAATCGCCCAGCCATATCGCCGCTTAAAAACCCAGAATATACTCGAAACGTATCCCAACAGGGCAAGAATCGTTGGAAATCGGGCAGTAAACTCATCAAACGATCCGGATATCGCAAAAAAGAGTCCTAATATCCAGTTGTATAAAGGCGGTTTGTTGTAGTAAAAAACACCATGCAAGGTAGGGGTGATATAATTGCCCGACAACTTCATTTCCAGCGCTACCAATGCCCTTATCGCTTCATCGTCGATGAACGTCATCACCCCCAGATTAATCAACAAGGCTGGAAATATCAGAATCACTGCCAGAATGAACAGCACATTTTTTTTTACTGTATTTTGCATACACAAGTCAGAATTCAACTAGCGAGTCAGACTCACCGTTCAAACGAGAAAGCATCAAGAAAACAGCCATTGAACTGCGTTCACCGAAAGGTACCTGGTAGCCGCTGTTTTGTCAAGCCTGGGTAGTAAACGTGCTACCTGGATTCAATGCTGCAAAACTACAAGGTTTCATTAAATAGAAGGTTTTGAAAATGAATATTCTACGTCCAGTCTCTTTCTTCGCCGTACTGCTTACCGTATTATTAAGCAGCTTTTTTAGCCCCACGCAATATTTTATTTCTCCTTATGCACCAAACACTGCTCCAACGAAGGCTATTTCTCCAGATAGCAGTCAGTGGATTGAATTGATTCTACTCGATTCCAGTATCCGGCTGGATATCCGATATGCCACAGCCAACAATTTCGTAAAAACACCGATGTACCCTTGCGCAAAGTGTTATCTAAAACCAGCCGTGGCCAAAGCCATTGTGCGAGCGCACCAGTATCTGCAAAAGAAAGGGCTTGGTCTCAAGATGTTCGATTGCTACCGCCCCCTATCGGTGCAGTGGAATCTTTGGAAAAAAGTACCGGATGCCCGATATGTCGCCGACCCACGCAAAGGATCTATGCACAACCGGGGTTCGGCCGTAGATCTCACCATCGTGGACAGCCAGGGTCGGGAGCTCGATATGGGAACCCCGTATGATTACTTCGGAGTAGAAGCATATACAGACAACCAAAACCTGGCACAAAAGGTACTCGCCAACCGAAAGCTATTGCAAGATGCATTGATAGCACAGGGATTCCGAATGATTCGTACGGAATGGTGGCATTTTTCCTATACCGGAGCATCGTATCCCATTTCAGATATGACCTGGAAATGCCCCTAATCAGATAGCTCGTTTTTTAAAACAACCCGAAACAAAGATTCGATTTACATCGTTGAACATGGATATTTTTCTAAATTTAGGCGCCTCCAACCCGGGATGCTAAACCGGACAAGGTGCATTCATTGATTATAAAAAAACAGACCGATTGCGACGGGTCAGCCTTACTGGAAAAATGAGCTGTTTTTTATCTGCCCCCCATCCTTTTGACAAGGTAAAGTGCAGCAGGAAAAGAGCCTTTCAAGCACCTGAATGCCAATCGCAATAGATCAAGCGCAAGCCATGGAATACAAATCCGATGTGGAAGCAGTGGACGCCCTCGCGCAGTCCTACCAACAGTTGAAAAACGAAATAGGAAAAGTAATTGTAGGCCAGGACGATGTCGTCAAAGGGGTCATCATTGCTTTGTTTAGCAATGGACACAGCCTCCTGGTAGGGGTTCCCGGGTTGGCCAAGACCTTGCTGGTCAGTACGATTGCCGATGTACTCGACTTGGAATTCAAGCGCATACAATTCACACCGGATCTCATGCCGTCCGACATTACCGGGTCTGAAATTTTGGATGAAGACCGCCACTTCCGGTTCAACAGGGGTCCCCTATTTGCTAATATCGTTTTAGCAGACGAAATCAACCGAACACCTCCCAAAACCCAGGCCGCATTGCTGGAAGCCATGCAAGAAAAATCGGTTACTGTCAGTGGAGTACGGCATCAGTTGCCCAAGCCCTTTTTCGTGCTGGCGACCCAGAACCCCATCGAACAGGAGGGAACCTATCCCCTGCCCGAGGCACAGCTCGACCGCTTCATGTTCAATATTCCACTCGACTACCCCTCTTATGAGGAAGAAATCGCCATTGTACGGGACACGACGGCTGCTAAGCGCGTACAGTTGAACCACGTCGTTACCGCTGAGCAAATTCTATATTTTCAGAACCTCATTTTAAAAATTCCAATCGCAGAGAACGTACTCCGATATGCGGTAGCACTGGCTACCAAAACAAGGCCCAATACAAGTATGGCAACGACTCAGGTAAATAACTACCTCGCATGGGGAGCGGGACCTCGTGCGTCACAATTCCTCGTTTTAGGGGCTAAATGCCACGCTGCCATTCACGGCAAGTATTCGCCGGATATTGAAGATGTACAAGCAATCGCCCACTATGTTCTCCGCCATCGGATTGTACGCAACTACAAAGCAGAAGCAGAAGGAATTTCGGAGACACAGCTCATACAGAATCTCCTGTAAGCAACCCGTGCTTACACAAACTACTCATACACAATACATAGCCATCAGATAAAACGCAAGGGGGCACCTGGAAACAGGAGGCCCTCTTTTATTTAAACATACGCCAAATTATACCCGAAATGCATCTTTTCTGGTATGCACTGGTTATAGTAAAAAATCAAACCAATTAAAATATATCATATGCCAGCCCGATACTTCACACGATTACTCTTTGTCTTTTCATTATTTGCCGCAGGCTGCTCCGGAGACGTCATGGAAAACCTCAAATCTGTTCCGTATGCCTTCGGAGATATTAACCTGTTGGCAATCGTCGCGGATGCTGATGTATTGGATGACCCTACGCGCGACAGTATCCGGCTGTACTACGCGTCGGCATTTCCCATACTGCCCCAACCAGAGCCTATGCTCGACCTCAAATTCCTCAAACCATCCGATTTGGATGCCGACCCGCTGCGCAAACAATTCCGAACTTATTTGTTTCTTGGCGACCTCAGTGACTCCGAATCTCCTACCACCCGGCTCATGACCGAACTCGCCGGAGAAGCATCCATCCAGCAGGTACGCAAGAACCCTGCGAATAACCTGGTTGTTGGAAAAGAAAAATGGGCACGGGATCAGCTCCTCATCCTGCAATTTGCCAGAAACCAGGAAGAGCTAATGGAAAACTTGAAAAAAAATGCGTCGGGGATCATCCGCAAGGTATATGACCATGACGAATACAAAATAGATGCTACCGTGTATCTCGCTAAAAGACAGGCAAAATTGGAGCAAGAGGTCAGGGAAAAAATAGGCCTGAACGTCCGTATTCCCGGTGATTACTTCCAGGCCCTTAGCGATGGGGAAGTGATTTGGTTTCGGAAAGAAACCCCGGAAACCAGCTCCAATCTCATGTTCAGAAAAATTCCATACACCGACAAGAGCCAGTTATCCCGAGAAGGGATTAAAGCCATACGCGATTCAATCGGGCGAAAATATGTATCCAGCCGAATCAAAGAATCGTATATGAAAATAAATGATAAGGATCTCCCCATGTATGTAACCCCAATTACTCTCAACGGGCAGTACGCGGTCGAAGCGAGGGGTATTTGGGAAATAGAAAACGACTATATGGGCGGCGCGTTTGTTAGCTACCTGATGCTCAATCCAAAGACGAATGAACTCATCTTCATGGATGGGTTCTTACACGCTCCCGGGGAAGATAAACGGGATTTCATGCAGTATATAGACCATATCCTGCGGACAGCTAAAATTCCATGATATACTATTAATAAAAAAGAGGCTGTCCGAAAAATCGGACAGCCTCTTTTTTTATCCAACAAACCTAGATCTTATTCAATCATTTTCAGGCTCTTCGCCGTGAATGAAACCAGGTCTTCGCCCTTGAGCATACCTTGGTTTAGCAGCGCCAATTGGTAGAGATATTTAACGGTTTCTCGTGCAGCCTCGTCTTCTGCTTTCAGCAGTTTATTGGCGATTAAGGCGTGGTTGGTATTAACCACCACGTTATACATATCCGGAAAACCTCCGAACTGACCTCCCTGCATGGATTGCATTTCCTTCATCCGTCGCATAAACTCGGATCGGGTAATAACGACGGGTTGTTCCTCCGGAGACAGGGCTTTCAGTTGTAAGGAAGCCTCTGAGGCAGATACCACCGTGCGAAATAATTCCTCCACCTTCTTAGTCTCGGATTCAGAGAGTACCGACTCCTTCTTCTCCTCTTTTTCAATCAGCATATCTACCGTATCCGAATCGACGCGCACGAAGGATACGTTCGTCAATTTGGTTTCAAGCTGCTGGATAAAGTGGTTGTCGATGACCTGGTCTAGCTTCAATACACTATATCCTCTATCCTTACAAGCAGCAATCTGTGCATAATGCTGCTCGGGGAAAGGAGTGTATAGTAACACGACCTTATCCGCTTTATTCGTTTGCAAAGGCTTTACCGACTCGATGTATTCTTCTATCGGGAAAAACTTGCCCTCTAGGTCTTCGAGCAGTGCAAACTTGATACCCCGCTCATAGAATTTTTCATCGGAGAGCATTCCGTACTTCACAAAAACACCTAGATCTTTCCATTTTGCATCAAAACCCGCCCGGTCTTTTTTGAAAAGCTCTTCGAGTTTTTCAGCTACTTTCTTGGTGATATAGGTAGTAATTTTTTTAACGTTGCTATCTGCCTGCAAATAGCTACGGGATACATTGAGCGGAATATCCGGTGAATCGATTACCCCGTGCAGGAGGCGGAGAAACTCGGGAACAATATTTTCTACGTTATCCGTAACATACACCTGGTTGGAATACAACTGGATTTTGTTGCGCTGCAACTCGAGATTATTACCCAGGTGAGGGAAATACAGAATGCCGTTTAGGATGAAGGGATAATCAATGTTGAGATGAATCCAGAACAAGGGTTCTTCATAAGAATAGGGATACAACTCCCGATAGAAGTTTCGGTAGTCCTCATCGGTCAATTCCGTGGCGTTCTTTCTCCAAGCCGGGTTGGTGTTGTTTATGATATTTGGCAGAAGCTCTTCTGACTTTTTGTCTTCGTCTTCTTCCACTTCTGTGCTGGGAGCTGGTTTGGTTCCAAACTGGATTTCTATCGGCAAAAATTTGCAATACTTAGTCAGTAGCTCTTCAATTCTGAAATTTTCCAAAAACTCGTGGCTATCGTCTGCGATGTGAAGGATTACTTCTGTGCCCCGGTCTGTTTTGTCGTTTTCCCCAAGTGTGTATTCCGGGCTGCCTTCGCAAGTCCAAGTTACTCCCACACTCCCCGGTTGATACGATTTGGTACGTACTTCCACTTGGCTTGCTACCATGAAAGCCGAATAAAAACCAAGTCCAAAATTGCCGATAATAGCTGCGTCCTCTTTATATTTTTCCAAGAACTCCCGAGCACTTGAAAAAGCTACCTGATTGAGGTACTTTTTTACCTCCTCCTCGGTCATTCCGATGCCATTATCGCGGATAGTCAGCGTTTTGGCCTCTTTATCTACCGAAACCTCTACCCGCAGATTGCCGATTTCGCCCGGGACCTCCCCTCGAAGTGCCAGCGTTTTCAGTTTTGTACTAGCATCTACGGCATTTGAAACCAGCTCTCTGAGAAAAATTTCATGATCCGAGTACAGAAATTTTTTGATAATCGGAAAGATGTTTTCGGTTTGTACCGAAATATTGCCCTTTTGCATACGCATAATGTTTTGGGTAACCAGATAAATTAGTTTTTGCCACTAGCCAGCAGGCGGCTTCGCCTGAACAACCCAGTGGTATATACCATGTAACTTCCCCTGAAGCAGTCAAAGCACATGCCATATTTTACACGCTGACAAAATGACAGCATTTGCTTTATCAAAAGAAATAACCGCAGCCCTTGCACAATCCGGTTTAAAGTCTTTTATTTGCAGCAGCTTTGAGTAATCCGACCAACATAAGGTCACTTCTGACTTTTTAGTCACGGCATATCTATACATACCTGTGCCGTTGATTGATTCCAATCAACATTTCCAAGTCTTTTGCTTTCAAATTCTGCAACGTCTTTGGCGTTGTGGGAAATGATTGTTTAGTGGTGAGCAGGAAAGCCGTGACCGGGGGGACAATGGCCGAATGCTCACCCTTTTATAAAATACGCATTGGCATACGGCGCACCCTTCTTAAGAAACGCTGTTATCCATGATAAAGAACTACTGTACCTTCTGGGACAGCACGAGCCGATTCAACTGGGGGTGGAATCGGCTTTTTTTATGCAAAAAGGGATGTCCCATAAGCCTTTATCGGTGTTCGCCGCCAAAGGATAAGGTTTTAAAGAGCCCATTTTGTTCCGCCACTGAAGGTGGCGGAACTTCTCAGACAGCCTCTTTTTGTATATCCGGTGGAAAAGCCGTACGGATATGATTCGAGGAAAAAGTATCAGCAAATGGAGAGGGGAATTTTCCGTATGCGCTGTTCATGTCGGCCACCTTCAAACGAAGTTTCGAGAAAAGCCTGTGCCATAGCATGTACTTCCGCTGTGCTTACGAAGCGGGCTGGAATAGAGAGAATATTGGCATCATTATGTGCGCGAGCTAGGCGGGCAATCTCAGCAGTCCAGCACAATGCAGCGCGAATACCCTGGTGTTTATTGGCCGTAATGGCCGCTCCGTTACCTGAACCACAAATAATGATACCGAGAGGTACCACTCCTTTTTCTACAGCCTCTGCGGTAGGATGAATAAAATCAGCATAATCCACGGAATCTGCGGAATAGGTTCCGAAATCCATGACTTCTATCCCCTGCTCCACCAGCCATGCTTTCAGTTCTTCCTTGCATTCAAATCCGGCGTGATCGGAGCCTATAGCCAATTTCAGTATTTCCATATTACTACATTGATAGTCGGGACAAGAGAAAATAGGGATTGAATTATAAAAAATTGTCTTGCCGCTGAGCGGCAAGACAATTTATGGATAGTACGAATATACCTCAAGTAGAGGGCTGATTAGTTATTAGTTCCGTCCAGTACTTCTACCCGGTACGGAGCAAACTTTTTCTGTAGGGTAGCAAAAAACGCCAAATCCTTATTAGTTTCTGCATCCTGCATCAGTTTGTTCATATTGCGTTTAGCCATATCGAACTCAAACTGGAAGCTATTCTGAAGATCAGTTGGATCCATGGAGGTGAAATAGCGCATTTGCTTTTCCGTTTCATCAGCAATTGTCTTGAGATGTGGTTTGGCAGCTGCATAGTTTCCTGCTTCCAGGTAAATATCCACCATGTAATATGCACGATAATCGAAGGAGAAGTTCATATTAGGGAAAGCCTTGAAATAAATATCTGCCAGCTCTACCGCTTGTTTGGTTTTTCCTTCTTCCAGCATTACACCCGCTGCGCGGCGCATGGTCAATTGCATGCTTTGAGCGCTGGGCAGGTACGATTTATCGATAAAGGTTTTTTGCTTATCGAAGTTACCCCAGCGGAACTTGTTCTTCACATTATTCAGGAAGATATCAGTAGCCACTTTGCCCGAACCGATAATTCCGAACCCAGGATCACTTGGGTGGGGAACCGGCGTGATGCGCAACGCGAGGCCTTCCAGTTGCATATAGTCATCCAGTCCGAAAAATTTATCCTGTCGGGTAGTAACGGAAAAATAGATGGGGCGTTCCCATACATTGGACGCAATGACATCCAAAATGGCGATGTCATCTTTCGTCAGGTATTCCACGGAAGCGAAATTGAGTGGGATGCGATCCACCACATTCGTATCGGCTGCTGTTATCAGTCCGGACTTGATGGCTGCTTGTCTGTTTACAGGAAGATAAACCGACTTGGTAGGGATATAGCTTTCTGTCGTACTTCCATTTTGCAGCGGAAGCGGATGGTTTTCAGCAATAAACTGGAGAAACTGCTGAATACTCATTTCCCCATTATTTTGACTGGATCCAGGATATAGAAGCTGGTTTCTACGGCTTCCGCGGAGTGCTTCTGATGGAATAGATAGCTTAATAGCCGGAGAGTCATTGACCCGGCGGCGGAGCAGATCGATATACCAATCCACTGCGATCAGGCTCAAATTGACCACGCGAACGTCTTTCCGTATTCCTTCCACTTCCTGCGCATACCAAAGCGGGTAGGTATCGTTATCGCCGTAAGTAAAGATGATGGCATTGGGTGCACAGGATTCCAGAAAGTTAGAGGCATAATCCCTTGCGGCATAATGACCGCGGCGACTTAAGTCATCATAGTTTTGGGTACCCATCAGTACGGGAGCAGAAAGCACCAATACAGAAGCGAGTATTGCATTAGCCACTCCGCCTGCCGGAATGCGGGAACGCAGTGCCTCAAATACCGCAACTACCCCCAGGCCAATCCATATACAGAAGGTAAAGAAGGAACCCACGAGTACATAATCCCGCTCCCTAGGCTCATTAGGTGGCTGGTTGGAATAAACGATGATACCGATACCTGTAATGACAAAGAGCATCAACAAACCAAAGAAATCGTTGCGATTGCGCTTTAAATGGAAGAAAACTCCAAAAAGTCCAAAGAGCAAAGGCAAGAGGTAATACTTATTATTGGCCTCGTCTTTCATCCCATCCGGAATCATACGCTGATCGCCCAACCGCACATTATCGATAAATGGAATCCCGGAAATCCAGTTACCTGCCGACTTATCCCAGGGATAATAGCCCTGGTCGCCATTTTGCCGGCCAGCGAAGTTCCACATAAAATAGCGCCAGTACATCCAGTTTAGCTGGTAGCGCACAAAGAATGTGATGTTATCTGCCAGGGTAGGGCGGCCAACTGGTAGTGGCTGATTAGGATCTAATCCCAGCCATTGCTTATACAGCGCCGGACGCCCCTGTGAGCCATCGCTCATCCGGGGAAAAGAAGTCTCCTGGTTTTTGTTATAGACATACGACAGCTTCTGATCCACAATCTCATACCGGTCGTCTACCAGTCCATACCGATCTTTTGAATCGACACCGGTGGGACGGGCTTCAAAATGAGGCCCCCGAAGCAATGGACGCTCCCCATATTGCTCCCGGTTGAGATACGGAATTAAGCGCATCGCATCCGACGGGTTATTCATGTTGATGGGCGTATCGGCATTTGCCCGAACCACGATCATACCATAGGTTGAATACGCGATAATTACCAGGGCGACCGCCATAACGGCACTTTGGAGCGTAGGATTTTTTTTCTCATGCGCATAGTAGAATCCAGCGGCGACCAATCCTACAACAATCAATACCAACGGAATCAAGCCCGAATGCACCGGAAGACCCACCCCATTGACCATCATCAATTCAAGCATACCCCATAACTTAGGTAGCCCCGTTACAATCAGGGATTGAATCAGTACAATCATGAGCACCCCGACACCTGCAGCGGCAGCCATTCCCCCCAACGTATGTTTCTTAAAACGTTTTAGATAGTAGAAGAAGGCCAGCGCCGGGAAAGTCAGGATACTCAGCAAATGCACTCCAATCGATAAACCGGCCGCATAAATGGCAAAAATTAGCCAGCGATCGTATTGATGCTCATCCGGCTGCGCATACCAATGAATTGTCGCCCAAAGAGTGAGTGCCGTAAAAAATGTGGACAAAGCATATACTTCTCCTTCCACTGCAGAAAACCAGATGGATGTGCTGAATGCAGTAGCCAGACCAGCTACCAAACCAGCACCCGCCAAAGCAACCAACTGTCCTTTATCCGGTGAACCATCGCGGCCAACCAGCATTAACTTACCCATGATGATTGCGACCCAGGCTATAAACATCGCCGCAAACGCGGTAGAAATACCCGACATTACGTTTACTGCAAACGCGATATCCGAAGGATCCGACGACAAAAGCGATGCCACCCACGTAAACATTCGGCCAATTAAAAGAAATACAGGAGCCCCGGGTGGGTGCACGACCTGGAGCTTGTACGCCCCCAAAATAAACTCACCGCAATCCCAAAGACTCCCGGTAGGTTCTGCAGACAAATAAAAAACTATTGCTGAAATCGCAAACACCAGCCAGCCTACCAGGTTACTTACACGTTTGTACGAAAACATAGAAAAAATAATTTTATGTTTTTTAAAGCATTATCAACCAAACACTTACATTTTTTTATTCACAAGATGCAAAACTAACAAATTATCGCGAACCGCTGAACCGCTATTATTTATTATTGTTCCATACCGCCAATAAAGCGTAACTTTGCGCAAATGCCCAACTATGAAGCTCATTTTTACTTTGGTTTTTGTTTATCTGGCATATAAATATTTTTTTGAAAGACCTCAAATTCGCCCACCCCGGCAACAGGATTATCACCCACCCCGCTATCATTCATCCCAACAAACACCCAACCATCAACGCCGAAAAAACGCCCAGGACACTGAAGATTATATAGATTATGAAGAAGTTGAATAACCCGGAACCAACGTTCCGACCCGGAGACCACGTGCTCATAAAAAACAATCAGTTTATTGCGCTCAATAAACCCGCCGGAATACCCGTACAACCAGACCAAACGGAAGATAAAGCGCTCCTCCACCTAGCTGAAATTTATACCAAATCAAAGCTATTATTAATCCATCGCCTGGATCGCCCTGTCACCGGACTGGTACTGTTTGCCAAAACAAAAACGGCACAGCGAATACTCAGCGAGGACTTCAAGGAACGCCGAATCCAAAAAACCTACCTGGCAGTAGTGCGCAATACGCCCGATCTACCGGAAGCAACCTTGGTGCATTATATCCGCCAGGATATCAAGGAAAATAAATCGGTAGCTTTTGCCGAAGATACACCCGGCGCACAGCGATCCGTCTTAACATACCGGATACTGGCCAATAGCGAAAACTATTGCCTCCTACTCGTCCAACCCGAAACGGGCCGACACCATCAGATCAGGGCGCAACTCGCCGCTATCGGATGTCCGGTTAAAGGGGATGTGAAATACGGTGCCCGACGCAGCAATCCTGATCGATCCATTCATCTGCACGCATGGAAACTGGAGTTCAAACACCCCGTTGATCAGAGTACCATCCTCCTCACGGCTCCGCTACCCCAGGATTCGCTCTGGCAATCCTTTCAACCTTCACTGCCGAACGTATGAATGCTGAAACCATTTCGCGTATCCGAACCTACTTTCCCGACCTCACCGAACGCCAGCAGGAACAACTGATGCTGCTGGGTACCCTGTATCTGGAATGGAACCTAAAGGTCAACCTCATTTCAAGAAAAGATGTGGAAAACCTCTATGAACACCATATCCTACATGCTTTGGGTATCGCCAAAATAATCAGGTTCAAACCAGACGCAGATATACTCGATCTGGGAACAGGGGGAGGGATACCCGGACTACCACTGGCGATACTTTTTCCCGAAACCCGTTTTACCCTCATCGACGGTACAGGAAAAAAAATAACAGCTGTTCAGGATATGGCTGTTCAACTTGGACTGAGCAACGTAACGGCTATTCATATCCGCGCCGAAGACCTGAAACAAAAGTTCGATTTCGTTATCACCAGAGGCGTAGCCACCTTGGATAAACTGGTAGTCTGGACGCAAAGACTGCTCAAGTCTAAACAGCAACACGCCTTTCCCAACGGATTATTCGCCTTAAAAGGTGGAAACCTGAAATTGGAAATAGAGGCGGTACCAAAGGGTAACTTCATTGAGCTTTTTCCTTTAAAGGAGTATTTTCAGGAGCCCTACTTCAAAGAAAAATTCCTCGTGTACGTCCAGGGATAAATCCCATTATACAGGAACCCTGTATTTTTTCAACCTACTTTTATTAGCTTTGCTAGCCTGGAATCAGAGGTTTCTGTGTACACAGACAGCGATTTCCGGATACCGGGTTCGCGCTATATAGGCACCAAAAATATCCAGATCAACACTGGAATATCTGAATAATCGACAAAAAAGAAAAATATGTCATTGGAAGTTGAAGGCAAACTGCACAAGAAGTTTCCAGCCGAAAGCAAGAGTACCACTTTTCAAGCCAGAGAATTTATCCTCGAAATTAAGAGTGGCAACTACTCAGAATACGTAAAATTTCAACTAGTGCAGGACAAATGCAGCCTGGTGGATGACTATCAGGAGGGCGACCTAATCAAAGTGTTCTTTGACTTGCGGGGCAGAGAGTGGCAGGGTAAGTACTTTACTAACCTAAACGCCTGGCGACTGGCAAAGGTCCAAGGTTCGGAATCTCCGAGTTCGGGAAGTGCTGCTGCATCCGGAAAATCTACCGATGGAGATTTCCCTTCTGCTTCCGATGAACCGAGTTTCGGAGACTCCGATAATGACGATCTTCCTTTTTAGGAAAGCGCTTTTAGGATTTGTGCGGTGTGATTTTTCGTATCCACCTTTGAGAAAATTTTCTCAATAGCACCCGATTCATCGATGACAAAAGTGGTGCGCAATACGCCTTCGTAGCTGCGCCCATACATCTTTTTCTCACCCCAGGCACCGTATTGCTTCATCAGTGTGTGTGCTGTATCTGGTATCAAAGGAAAAGGAAGGCTGTATTTTTCTTTGAAGCCCTGGTGTCTGGCCGCAGAGTCTGGGCTGACCCCTATTACGGCAAACCCTTTTTCGAGCAGCGCCCCATAATTATCTCGTAGGTTGCAGTTCTCAGCGGTACAGCCTGGTGTGTCATCCTTCGGGTAAAAAAACAAAATGACCTTCTTACCGCGGAAGTCGCTCAGTGACAGCTTCTCACCCTGCTCTGTTTCGACGATGAAATCAGGGGCAAAATCGCCTTCTTTCAAATGTGACATGCTTGAGTTTTTTCAGAAAACAAGAAAAGGGTAAAGTGGTTCATCTCCAAAAGAGCCTATAATACGCTGCACGGGTATCGAAAACCCCACCAACTAACGCAGAAAAGTCCGTTTGTAGGAAGTAGTGTTGCCCATAGCATCACTTACCTGAAGCTCGTACTCATGCGAGCCATGTCCCAGAGAAGATTCAAAATAATGCGTCAGCCGCCTGTTTTTTTCATCGTATTCCATAAGTACCCACCTATTGTCAATCGTCGCACGGAATTTCAGATTAGATACGTTCATCGACCCACCTACATTATCTCGAATACGAAGGCTGAACGAATCGTACTTCCGCATATCTGATGCCATGCGCTCTGCCTGGATTACAGGAGGAATGGTATCCACCATTACACAGAAATATCCCAGTGCTCGTACAGGGGCAACCAGCATACCGTCTTCCTGCCACTGCCCCCCATAATTCGACGCGTACGATCCGGACAAATGGGCAATGAATGCTTTTTCCCTCAAACGAACTGGAATATGCTCAGCCCGGATACCAAGCATAAACGCATGATGTACAGGGACCGAGGATGTATGAAGGCGATGTACCACCGAATACATCCCCGCAGAAGAAGGCGCTTTCTTTTCATGCTGCATATATAAATTTTCATAAAATGTACCCGCAGGGATATGCAGATAGAAGCTGGCATCTTCGAGCATGAATGGTTTTTCGTGTGACAGGAAATACTTATACGGTGCACGGGGTACAATGGGCGTAGGGGTATCCGCAGCACGCTGCACGACTATCTGCAACGCACTTTGGTTGCCGGCGATATCCCGGATGGCCACCCTCAGCGACTCCTGTTCGCCGGGCTGCAGGTGTAATATTCCATTTTTTTTCTCTTCATAAATGCCGAGCGGGTTACCCGGCAAAAGAAAGCAACGATGGAAATAGCTATTGCGCAGCGATTGTTCGGCATAGTCCAAATGTGCATTCAGGGCGCGCGACTCCTCCCCTCCAATCCTATCCATCCGAAATCCATAAGAGAGCGAATCCCTAAAAAACAAATCCAGGCCATACACTCCATTTTGGTTGGACACCCCGTCCATGTGGTCATAGACCTTAACGGAAATACCTACGCGAGGGGAGCGCACCAAAATCGTATCATTGGCTAAATGATATGCGCCGTTTTTCCAGGTCAGCGGAAGAATACGACTGCTTATTTCCTCCAATCCATCGCTCAGTTCGTATATTTTTACCTGATGTAAGCGGGGTGCCATTTGATCAGCCACTGTCAGTCCAAACAAAAGTGGATTCAAGGCCTTATCAGATTGCGTTTCTCGAATTTCAAAGTGTAAATGCGGGCCAAAGGAATGTCCGGTATTCCCCATCCGCCCAATAACCTGACCCCGACGAACCGGGAAATGGCCCGGGTCGGGCATAAGATCCATATCGAAGAGTTCCTCTGCATACTGCATTTGTCGGACGTACGCCTGGATTTCTGGTGCAAAGTCGAGTAAATGCGCATATACCGAAGTGTACCCGTTGGGGTGTGTAACAAACAAATGGTTGCCATATCCACCTCCGGACACCCTAATCCGGGAGATATACCCTTCCCCTGCCGCGAGAATAGGTACGCCTATTCCCCCTTTTATATCAATACCTCCATGAAAATGATTGGGTCGTAACTCCCCGAACGTTCCGGAGAGACGCAAAACAGATGTCACCGGAGCCTGAAAAAAGTCGGTTGGATATTCCGACGACAAAGGAGCTGTAAAGGAGAAAAATCCAGTTACCAAAAGAACAAACGCAATCCATCGCATACTGTAAAGGCTATTAAAAGCGGTTTAGAACCAAGCTAATCCAACAGGGAGGACCAGCTACCCAGTAACGTATCCTCTGTTTCATTTTCTTTAAGAATACCGGAGAATACATCCCGTGCTATAGGACGGGCACCCAAACTACCCAGATGAGCAGTCTCCTGCTGACAATCAATGAGCCGAAACCCTTTTTGTTCAAGTAGCCGAACCAGGGTAATAAAACCATATTTGGAAGCATTGCTCACCTTGGCAAACATAGACTCCCCAAAGAATAGTTTACCTATCGAAACGCCATATAATCCACCTACCAGTTCGCCCGACTCCCATACCTCCACCGAGTGTGCATATCCCAACGAATGCAGCGCGGTATAAGCGTCTACCATTTCATCCGTTATCCAGGTACCTGAATCGGAGCGAATGTCCGCACAGCTCCGCATAACTTCTTCAAACCGATTATCCAGCGTAACGGTAAACTTCCCCTGATTGAAATAGGGACGCATACTTTTCGCCACCTTAAGCTCTCCCGGAAACAATACAAAGCGAGGGTCCGGTGCCCACCATAGTAAAGGATCCATCTCACCGAACCAGGGGAAAATCCCTTCGCGATATGCCGTTAGCAGCCTTTCCACACTCAAATCTCCTCCAACGGCCAGCAGACCATCTGGATCCGCCTGGTCAACAGGTGGAAAATGATTTTCATTTTCCGGCAATAGGAATACTGACATATCGCTCCTCTTTATAGTTTTACGGGTATCACCATTTTCCAAAAATCCAATCCGCTTGGTCCTGCTTGTTCATTCCTCCTTGCAATACATCCCGGCAAATAATGGGGTATGATACCTATCTGCTATCATGCCCTCAAGCCTTATTTTTCAATGTCAAGAAAATGCAAATAAAAAAAACAAAAGTTTTCCACAAAGTTTTCCACACTCGCTTATTTGGGTTGTTTTCGAATGTAAAAATTCACATTCAACACAGTTATTAACAATAGCAAAGCTCCTGCCTGATGCAAGACGCCCCATAGCACGGGAACCCGTCCACGGCAACTCACTACAGTGATAATACCAAGCAAAACCTGCACAAATACAGCGAGTAACATAAGGCGCACGGCACGGCGAACAGGGGCGGTGGCGTGGATTTTGTACACGGAATAAAAAAAGTATAAAATACTGATTGTCAGTAAATAAGCTACTGTTCTATGCAATGTTTGAATCAAGGCGGGCATAAACACATGCCGATCGTATTCCAACACATTTTCCACATTCCAGTATTCGGAATTAAACAATAGGGAAGGTACCCACTCTCCGTTCATATCTGGCCAGGTAGGGAAAAAAATCCCTGCTTTCATCCCAGACATAACCCCTCCGAGCAGCAATTGAAGGCCTAAAAGCACCCCAATACCTAAAGACCAACGACTTAACAAAGTATTGTGGAAAACTTGTGGAAAACGTTGAAAAGTGTGCAGTGTTATCCACACTAAATAACTAAATAACGTAAGTGCAATACCCAGATGCAGGGTTAATTTATAGGCATTGACCCAGGGGCGGTTGATCAGGCCACTGGCAACCATTATCCATCCAAAGGAAGCGGCTAACATAGCAATGAGGATAACGACCCCCAACCTACGCATCAATATCTGGTCTATCCAGCCCTTTCGCCAGAAAATAAAGAAGGGAATAGCGAAGACAAAACCCATTAGCCTGGCCCACAGGCGATGAAAATATTCCCAGAAATAAATGAACTTGAACTCCCCCATATCCATTCCCTCGTTGAGTTTCTGGTATTGGGGGGTTGCTTTATACTGGTCGAACGCGAGATTCCAATCCGCTGCATTCATAGGAGGCAATGTACCCGTTACAATTTCCCATTTGGTAATAGACAGCCCGGAGCCGGTAAGTCTGGTCACGCCACCTATAACCACCTGCATAAAGACCATGAAAACACCCACGATCAGCCATCCGGTGAGGATGCGAGGATAACCTGCCTGTGTGCTTGTTGTCGGCATGTTTTTTTGTTTTAAGAAAACAAAGCTACGGCAAAATGTTCGCCCGTTTTTCCACACTTCTGATAATATTACTTTAATGATTCTTTTTTAAATAAAATCTCATTACCCCTCATCATCAGGGGTGTGGATTTGTGGAAATAGCTTATGTTCTGGATCGTTCCTATTTACTTTTCCCCAGCACATCCGCGTTTATGCACAAGTTATGCACATCAAAAAAAGAGTATTAGCAGCTAAAGGGTATTTTATACACGCTATGGTGAATAACTTTTTCTACAAATCCACATGGACTTGTCTCTTGTGAATTTGACGTGTATTTCTACCCGATATCCCTTGATAAACCCGTTAAAATGGGCCTCTTTCTTGGGTGTATTTGTGGAAAAAGAGCCAAGAATAGTTAGCCTGTGGAAAACCTGAAGGATATGCACGTTTATTCCCCATTTGGGTGTGAAAAGGCATTTTTTTATTCTATTGAAAAACAGCCTATTGTCTTTTTGCTAAAAATGCTGTTGTGGAAAAGGCAGGCTGATTTTTTGAAACAAAATTTAGAACATCCCATAAATTGTATTGTGTATGTGTGGCAGGTATTCTTTTGCAGTCAGCCCGGCAGTGGTAAGTGCAGACATCAGTATGCTTGAATCGCCTATGGTGTTGGAGCCCAATTACAATATTGCACCTACGCAGCAGGCCTACATAGTCACCAGTGAGCAACCCGGTATATTGCAGTTGTTTCAGTGGGGGCTTATTCCATATTGGTCGAAATCGGGTCGAATGAATAGCCCTTTAATCAATGCGCGGTGTGAAACGTTGTACGAAAAGCCTTCCTTCCGGCTTCCTTTCCAGCAACAACGCTGCCTGGTACCGGCCGATAGCTTTTACGAGTGGGAAAAAATAGGGCGCACCCGTAAGCCATACCGAATAGTGCGTACCGATGGCCATATTCTGTGTATGGCTGGTCTTTGGGATGTGTGGAAACAGGGGGATGATACGATACATTCTTTCACCATCGTAACTACCCGGGCGAATGCCGATGTGGTACCCTTGCACGACCGGATGCCGGTCATACTGACGGGCTCTTCTATGCAACACCATTGGCTGGAAGAAACAAGTCTTCCAGATTTACAGCAACTCTTCGAACCCCCACCTCCTGGATTACTCACCTATTATCCAGTTTCAGATAGGGTCAACTATGTAAAAAATAATGACCCTGGCCTTCATCTAGCTTTGGATAAGGGCTAACCGGCAAGTATATTAACAGTTTTAACGAATCACCGGGCAGAGGTTAAACTAATGATAAGGTGAACTGAAATAGGTGCAGAATATAAATGGGGCACCTATTTTTACGACATAATCATCAACTAAAAAATGTTGTCCTATGAAAATTTCAAAACACCTAAGTATCCTTGGTTTTATTTTTGCGCTGTTTGCTGGGGTTTCTTTATCGGCACAGGCACCTTGTTCAGCGGCACTTCGCACCAAAGAAATGACGCCTATTCGTACGGGTGAAGCGTGTGACGGTACTACGGGCAATTACCTGGAGCGCACGGTATGTAATTCTCCCGGCTATACCGAGTACGCTATTTCTCTTCCCGCGGGTCGCAAGGCCAGTTGTTTTCAAATCGTAGCGCAGCGAACACCTAATAAGTGGAAGATCATCGATGAATCGACGGGTGCTACCGTTTATTCGCCCGTAATGCCAAGAGCGCCTATGTTGTCGCGTCTGGTACTGGATGGAGGCACTACCGGAAAAACATTCCGCCTGATGCTGGATCCTAGCTCTGCCGCTACCGCCTTTGTCAAGCTGGGTTTCGTGGATCACCCCTAATTTACCCTTTCCCTAACTAACCTACCGCCCGGGAGCCTATCTGAACAGACATAGGCTCCCGGGTTTTTATTTTAGCTGGCCTCTGCCGCGAGCAACAGGATGTATCTTTTAGCCAACTTGAATGAATGTTCTGTCGTTACCTTGTGTAAATTTGACCTTTGCATTAAATCGTACAGTATGCGCGTCGTGATACAACGGGTTTTGGAAGCTTCTGTTACTATTGACCAGGTCGTAAAGTCGAGTATCGGCCCTGGTTTGCTGATTTTACTGGGAATCGAAGAGGCGGATACCGCAGAGGATACGGATTGGCTGGTTCGAAAAATCAGTAATCTCCGTATTTTTAATGACGAAAATGGCGTCATGAATCAGTCGGTGTTGGAAGCGGGGGGAGGCATACTGGTCGTTAGCCAGTTTACCTTGATGGCAAGTACGAAAAAAGGAAATAGACCTTCCTATATACGGGCAGCCCGTCCGGAATTTGCTATCCCTATGTATGAAACGTTTGTGGATCAATTGGCTGCAGCTACTGGTATTCCGATTGGCACCGGAGTATTTGGAGCCGACATGAAGGTATCACTTCTCAACGACGGGCCGGTGACCATTTGGATAGACTCCAAAAACAGGGAGTAGCAGGCTGTAATCACAACAACCACGCCCTGAAAACGCGTGTTGGCAATAATCAAAGTCCGTATTATGGAAATTCGCGAAGCGCAGCAGATAGTAGATGAATGGATACGTACAGTGGGCGTTCGATATTTTAGCGAACTAACCAATACCGCCATATTGATGGAAGAGGTTGGGGAAGTAGCTCGCCTGATGGCGCGGTTGTATGGTGAACAGTCCTTTAAAAAAAGTGAGGACGCTGCGGGGGCTGCCGACAACCTGGCAGATGAAATGGCGGATGTATTGTTTGTATTAATTTGCCTGGCCAACCAAACGGGCATCAATCTGGAAGATGCACTGGTGAAAAACCTGGAGAAAAAAACCAGTCGGGATGCCAGCCGGCATGCAGAAAATCCGAAACTACACTAAAAAACACCTTTATTTAAAAGGAGATTCATCTTGTTCTTCTGCGATGAGCTGAAAAGAAAAAAAGATACTTATACCCAAGGTCAGAATGGCAAATACAATCAGGGCGTCGTATATCTCCTGAATAATAAAAAAATCGTAGATGCCATGGACGCTCCACGGAACCAACCACGCCAGTAGCGTAAATCGCTGTTTCCTTTCCGGAAAAAATCGGGCTTTCCCGATATAATAGCCCATCATCGTGGCAAAAACCGCGTGGGCAGGAACGGCTGTAAACGCGCGTACAGCCGTAGTGGAAATACCAAATTTCAACGCGTACAGAATGTTTTCAAGGCTGGCAAACCCCATACTAATCATGACCGAGTACACGATTCCATCGAGCGGTTCATTAAAAAAAGTAGCTCGCCATGTAAAGACCCGAAGTGAAAAAAACTTTAGGGTTTCTTCACTGAGGGCTACCAGAACAAAGGAAATCAGAAAGGTTGAACCCGGCGTATGCGGATACATCCACCCCATTTCCGAAAACCACCGCTGTGCTTCGACCAAGGGGAGTGCAATGAGGGTACCGATGAGAAAAGCAATGGTAAGTGGCCAGAAATGTTCTTTTTCGTGCCGATCGATATGGTAAATGAACCACACAATAGCCAAACCCGGAAAAATTGCCAAAAAAAAGGGGAATACCATGCTCAGGGATACATTGTTCAGGAGGTTTTTACCTGTTCTACTTATAACGTACGGATAAAGGTATCCAAAAAATGATGAAGTTGCTCCGGTGCTTCAAACATACTCATGTGCCCCACCCCATCGAGTAAACAAACAGTAGCATGTACGGGCATTGTAGTCTGAGAGAGCATCTGCTCATTGGCTGGTACCAGCGTATCGTCTTGGCCGAGTATAAAGAGTACCGAACCCGAAAAATTCCGGAGTACATCGGAGGTGTCTTCTCGTTTTGCCATGGCCAGTAGTGCGGCACAGACTCCATCGGCGTCAAAACCCTGGGACGGATGTATTAGTTTTGCCAATACATCTGGATGCTCAAGAGGGTATCCCGTTGGGAAAAAGCTGGGATACAGCTGTTTCAGATAAGGAGAAAGGCCATATTGACGAATAAAGGATACACTTTTATGCCGTGCTTCTATGCGTTCACTGGAATCCGCAAAAGGATGGGAATGAATAATCCCCAGCGCGGAAACAAGGGATGGATATTGTGCTGCTATACTCAACGCGATATACCCACCCATTGAATGACCAAAAACAGAACAAGGTACTGCGTTTTCATGTAGCAGGATTTGCTGTACTACCTCTGCATAAACAGGGATAGAAATTTCCGGCCATACATCAGAGGCCCCAAATCCGGGTAGGTCGGGTGCAATGACTGTGTACCCATTAGCTGAGAAATAACGGATTTGTTGCTCCCATATCAGATGGCTCTCTGCGAAGCCATGTAAGAACAACAAAACAGGCCCCTTCCCTGCGATGACATACGATATATTTTTTTCTTCTATCAGAAGTTTCTTCATAATGCCGTGCGAAATAGTGTGTTATCAAAAGTATCCATAAAAAAGACGGAAAGCAATAGTACTTGCTATTTGGAGAATGAACGATCCGGTTCAAGGGATTTTTATGATTCACCGTACACTTTGAGCAGCTCGTTTTCCTGTTTGGGCATTTGTTTTTATCTTTCGCGGGAAACCTTAGACAACCATCCCGGATTATCCCATTAACATACAAGTAATTATGGTAGAGCAAACCGATCAGCGCAATTATCTGGCTGCCATTGAGTCGCTCAAAAACGAATTGCACTTAAAGCAGCTTCAGATCAATCGGCTGCTGAGTATTACCCAGGCTATCAACAATAACGTGCGCGCTGTAGGGTTGTACGAAATGTATAGCTCTTTTTTAGGCTGGGAGTTGGGCATACGAAAAATGGCGCTGTATGTCAGGGAGGAGGAGCTTTGGCATTGCACCGCGCATATCGATGTTCCGGAAGAATTGCGTACCCTGGATATCTGCCATTATCTGCCACAGTTTGTCCGACTAACCAATCTCGACGAGCAGGTGCATCCCTTGCTCCGGCTTTTCGACATCGTGATTCCTGTACGCCACAAGGATCTCCCCATCGCATACGTGTTTATCGGCGGATTTCGGGAGGAAGAGGAGATGTACAATAAAATTCAGCTTATTACGACGATTACCAATATCATATCGGTAGCTATTGAAAACAAACGCCTGTTTAAACGCCAATTGGAACAAGAGCGGCTCCGCAAGGAAATGGAGCTTGCTGCAGAGGTGCAGCGAATGCTCATTCCCAAATCCATGCCAATTAATAGCCGCTACGAGTTTAAGAGCATCTACAAGCCCCAGTTGAGCGTAGGCGGTGATTACTTCGATTTCCTTGAATTTGAAGATGGTAAAATCGTTTTTTGTATAGGTGATTTTACGGGAAAAGGACTGGCAGCAGCCCTCCTTATGTCCAATTTTCAGGCGAATTTTCATACCCTCATTGCGCAGCGGCTCGACCTCGATATATTCATACGCGAAATGAATAAAGCCGTCAACCGGATAACAAATGGCGAGCGTTTTATTACCTTTTTTATTGCCGAGTACGATGTGTACAAGCGTCGGTTGAAATATGTAAACGCAGGGCACAACCCTCCCCTGGTGATTTCAGGAAATCAAAAAGATTTGCTCAATAAGGGTTGTATCATGTTGGGGATCTATCCGGAAATTCCGGAAGTAGAAATAGGATATTGTACGATTACAGATAAGGAAGCCATCATATTGACCTACACAGATGGCTTGACTGATATAAAGAATGCCGAGGGGCATTATTTTACGGAAGAACTACTCTCCGAATTTGCATCCGACCATTACCGACAGCCGGCAGCTAGGTTCAACGAACAACTGATGGACCATATCGACGAGTTTCGCGGGCAGGAAACGATACCGGATGATTTTACGGTGCTTACCTGCAAAGTGTATTGCCCGGAGGGGATGGATGTATAGTTTAGGGGTAAAAATTCGTCTTAATTTCCCTGCGTTCCATCTTTCTTTTTTGAAGAGTGGCGGGGATTAGATAAAATTGCATACTTGGGTGGCGTAAAACATCCTTTTTCTTATGAAAGACAAGAACCTAGCCGGAATATTAGGGCTTTTTTTGGGCAGTTTTGGTGTACATCGATTCTATTTGGGGCAAACCGGACTGGGGGTAGCCTACCTTTTGTTTGCAGCTACCGGAATCCCGCTCGTGCTTGGCATTATTGATGGACTGGTGTTTTTATCCATGGATCAGGATGCGTTCGATTTGAAATACAACAAAAAATATATTCGGCTCGAAAAAATGAGTGAAGGTTCGGCTGTACGCCGCGAAAGGCCGGCTCGTTCCTATGAAAACAGGCCGATGGATCGGACGCCCCAACGATCAAAAGCAGCACAGGACAACGCGGGCAGAGCGGCTGAGTATAAAAAAATGGCCATTGAAAAATATAAAGACTATGATTTTGAAGAGGCTATCGCACTTTTTTTGAATGTCCTGAAATTTGCTCCACAGGATATCGCCTCCCATTTCAATTTGGCATGTGCTTATTCTCTGACGGAGCAGCCGGGGGAGGCATTTCGCCATATAGACCAGGCCGTTGGCTTGGGATTCAATGATTTTGACCGCATTCGAACGCACGATGCGCTGGCCTTTTTGCGGATACAGCCCGACTTTGAAGCCTTTCAGGCGAATGGATTCCGATTGCTCAATCGGTTGGATGCTCCCGGAGAAGAGGCCGATTTGCTGGATAAAATCACGAATAAAGAGCTTCAGGATCGGCTTCGAAAACTATCAGAACTGAAAGAAAAGGGTTTGTTGACAGAAGACGAATATGATAGTCAGCGGCGGAAACTAACCAACCAATAGCCGGTATCTTCCGTTGATTTTGCCCCGGAAATTCAAAAAATTATATGCATTTTAACGGGCGGTAATAAATTGGTCACTAATTGATGTACAATGATTGCAGAACAACTGATTACGGATGCTATTGCCCCGCTGAAGATTACCGATTCCGGTGAAATGGCGTTGGACATGATGTCCGAGTTTGGTGTTCGGCACTTACCCTTGGTCAAGGACGGGCTATTGATTGGGGTGATTTCTGAAGAAGATGCCCTTAATGCTGACCTTCCTGAATCCTTGGATGCGTATCCTGCCGTACTCCCAAGACCGTATGTGCGCACTGGTGATCATATTTACGAAATAATCCATGTATTGTCTCGTGCTGAGCTGACGCTGGTGCCGGTTCTGGATAGCGACCAAAAGTATGTCGGTTGTATTACGCTCGAAACGCTTTTTTTCCAGTTTTCAAAAATGGCCTCCTTTTCAGAACCCGGATGCATCGTGGTATTGGAAATGAATAAACGGGATTA
>Ga0172367_10002533_pt1 | contig 24897 bp, 31 predicted proteins | sample Lak10m_FD_114542 | JGI IMG/M metagenome (GOLD analysis project Ga0172367, IMG submission 114542) | Freshwater microbial communities from Kabuno Bay, South-Kivu, Congo - kab_022012_10m | ecosystem: Environmental > Aquatic > Freshwater > Lake | place: Democratic Republic of the Congo: South-Kivu...
AAAGCGGTGTCTGTAATCATAATCGCCGGGTATCCCTCCTGCCAGAATGACCAGTGGTCAGACCAACCGATTCCCTTTATCTTTTCCGGTGCGGCAACACCCTGGGACGGAAATTGGGTTGTCCTGCGAAATTCGGCAATGCATTTCCTTAACAGCGGATAGGAGGATATGTTGCTGACGAACGCAATAAAATCGGCCTTATCCGGGTACAGCTTTTCAAGTGGGGGAGGGTAGAGCTGACTTCCCGGCAGTTCAGAGTATATGCCAAGACACTCCAGACAGAGCATGGCGGCAATCTTTTCATTCCTGCTCTTACACGATGTTGCATGCACTCTGCTCCCCATCAATTCTGTCCAGGAATATGGTGGCTCTTCATTGGCAAATGCCACAAAACGGATGGTACGCATCGGTTTTTCCGTCCTGAAGATTCGTGCCAGTTCCAAAAGGCCTGCTACTGCACTGGCATTGTCGTTTGCTCCCGGAGTGCCGGGGGCAGAGTCATAGTGGGCACCTACGACGACAATATCGGTCTTCTTCAGCCCAGGGATCTCGGCAATGATGTTTGCAACCGGAATACCTTTGGCATCATAACATTCCCTGACCGGTTCGTACCCCATGTCCGCAAGGGAATCGGCCAGGAATGCTTCAGCTTTGAGAAGCTGCTCGTAGCGTCCGGTATTTCTTTCTCCGATTTGTGCAGCAAGTGTTATGACATCGGTCTGCATCCTGAAGGCCGACTCTTTCATTGTTTCTGTCAACGGCGGCAGAATTCCGCTGAATGATGTGCCAGGCATAAGCATCGTGATACTCCTCAATACGTTCAATACGATATTTTGAATCTGTCGCCAACTTTGCCGTAGCACCCCTGCACTTCAAACCTGATTCCGCTATCGGCGGCCTCGACAATGGAAACCGTTTCATTGTCCTTAACGGTGCGCATGGTGCGGTGATGATCCACCCCCGAGTATAATTTCACATAGACATCCCTCTGCTGGCAGGCAATGAGAATCACTTCTTGAGTTTTCCGGTATACTTGCCCAGGGGTATTTTCATGCTGCGGAGGTAGTGGAACAACCGTTTTTCGGGGTGTTGCTGCACAACCTGCAGAAATCAGCACAAACAGAATGACTATAGCGCATCGCATGAAAATTCCTTTCATTGGTTGCCGGACAGACATGATTTGCCATTGCGTGAAAATGATTCACTGTCTGTTATATCTTCTGACAGAAGATAAACCACCGTTACCGGCAGCTTTCTGGCGTTGGCAACCTTGATCATGTTCATTGTGCCTCTGGAGGAACCATCCCATAATGCAAGGAGTGCATCCCCCATTTCAGCCATCTTTCTGTTGCGCACCGCTCCGGCGCCCTTGTGATGGAGGTTCCATTCGGCCGGCACTCTGATATGCTCGATACCATGCTCAATGGCATAGCGCGAGGCTAGGCGATCGACACCTATTGCGCCACCTTCGATAATTGCAGTCACATTCGCCCCTTGGCTGATGAAGGCATCGACGGCGCATTTTACCGTTTCATAATTTGTCACATTTCTGCTTCCGGCAACGATGAGTTTCACATTACCCCCGGTTTCACTTTCAGGATGATATGGTTGAAATGTAACAGACAGGCGTGACAGTTTTAGACAATATGGCGGGGAATATTCAAAAATAAGCACCTTCAGTCAGAACGGCTGAGTTCATGAATGATAAGATCGGAACAGCTGTTGATGAATTGCCCGGAAAATGTATCGATTATTCGACCCGCCGCTTCATCCTTCTGGCTCAGTTCGATTGTCCAGCGGTCATTCCGTGGGGTATATCGCGCCCGTATCCAGCCATGATTACGGATCAGATGTCTCATGATCTCCTGGCGGGCAAGGCCTTCATGACCAACTGGTTCCCTGTGCCGCTCGAATACTGATACGACAAACTCTCGGGAGAGTCCGAAGCGCTCCGGTGATTCGCATACATTTACTATATGGCGTATCGGAACTGGAATGATGGAGCCGTCAATGTTCAACCAATATGCGCTATGGGAATGCATTTTTATCTCCAACCCAATATTTTACAGCCCGTTCTATTGCCTGCTCCATTCTGGACCGTCCGACCGGGTTTGCGCTATGGATAGCTACCTCGACAGGTGGTAATGTGCCTTCAAATGCCGATTGCTCGATGAAACAAGCTACGTCATAGCCAGTGCCGTTCTGCTCATCCCCCAGGTCATGATCCAATGATATGGAGGAAACATTGCCAGCCTTCAGTAGGGCAATTGCCTGTCCGGCAGATGTTGCATGGACATGGAATCCAGTCGGCATGGGACGTTCATCGTCAAGCCAGACATTGATCTTGAAAGTCCGTTCGCTATTCTGCTTCATTTTGTTATCGCCCTTTGCACAAAAATCACGGTTTGACATATCTGTTGAAAAAATCGAGAGTCACTTCTCTCAATTCAGTGTCCAGATACAGCAGTGTATTATTCCTGATATGGTCAGGAATTCCATAAAATGCTTCAGCCATGCTGCCAGTGATACAGGCAAGCGTATCCGTGTCGCCGCCAAGAGATACTGCCAGACGGATGGCATGCTCAAAGTTTCTGGAATCAAGAAATGCAACCAGCGCCTGCGGTACGGTTCCCTGACAGGTGACATCGTACTTGTATGTGGGACGAATATCATCACAGGTCATTGAGAGGTCATATCCGAAGGACTCCGTCACATACCTTCTGATTTCATCCTTTGTGGCTCCATTGCGTGCCAGAAAAATCGCCGCTGCTGTGGCCTGCCCCCCCTTTATTCCTTCAGGGTGATTGTGGGTGACGGCGGTAAACTCCTCCGCTTCAAGCAAAACCTTTTCAAGGGTATCAAAAGCCCATCCGGCAGGACTGATCCTCATGGCAGCGCCATTGCCAAAACTGTTGTATGGCACGGAGTCTCCCGCTTTTGCCCATTTGTGAAAATACCCGCCATACCCGGCTTCAGGGTAGCGATGGTAATATTCAATCATTTTCTGTTCATAAGGAATACCGGCCATGATGGCATCCGCAAGAGCCACCGTCAGCACCGAGTCATCGGTAAATCCGCATGAATCCTGAAACAATGGAAATTTCGTGGTTTTTATATTTTCCCATTCATAGATCGAACCGATGATATCTCCTGCCAATGCGCCGATCATGGCCTGACTCCTTCTCTGGTGCGATGTGAAACCCATTGGTAAAATCGAATTTTCTCTTCTGGTAGCGGAGAAAATTTGGCATTGTTCATAATCAACTCCGGCGGACAGCACGTCACCTTGAGCAGGAAACACCCCGTTACCTTGACAGGTATATCTTCCTTGCAAAATGATAAAATGTCCCTCAACTCGTGCTCGTAAATTGCATCATTGGTAATCTCAACCGGATATTAGTTCAGGCAGTCAAAGTGCAGTCCTTTGCCAATAACTTTTACTGAATGGACTAATCCAATTTCATTGGCATTGCCGTCAAAATATCGATCATCCTCATGCAACAGGTAATGATTGATTTGCTCAACCTTTATGACAGTAGTAATCATATGGTCCGGATCATGGCCTTTGAGCCTTTTGACACACATCTCAGTTGTTTTCTCAAAATCAAAAGGAAGATTATTGTCAGCCATGATCTGGACTCACCGCTCAATTTCAGCGTCAACCATCCTGGAAGCAATTTTTGAAGCCCATTCAATATAACGTGCCTGTTCTTTTTGTTGGCTAATCATCCAGAGTTCCCCGTTCCCACCCTCATTTTGTCAACAGGTCGATTACATGGTTCTTATGTTTATCGGTCACGTAGTGCAAGTACGTAATAAGGTGTAAAATCTGAGTTGTTGTGGGCATTATATTTTGTTGTTGGGCGCCCCAACCCGCGGTACCCGTTATTGCTGATCAATTACTGCTGATCCTGCCGCAGACACCGAAGGTATGCACGGCAACATATAACGGGTTTACGTAATCCACCCCTGTTGAAACAAAACTACCTGCTCTGGAAATCCACCAATCAGATTTCTCCCGCTTCAATCTCCCAGTTTTTCGCCTGGATCCTCCCGTCAAGCAATCTGATGTCCCGTGAAAGATCGTCACAGATTTCCATAATTCTGTCGACATCAAGAGTTGCAACAAATTTGATTTCCGATTTGGAATATCTGTTTTCTTCACTGTATGACGCAGAAAACAGAGCACTGTATATATTCCTTTTCTGCTTCATCGACTCCCGTTTGACAACCGCATCAGCCAGTGTCAGACCGTTTTCAAACATGGTCGTCTGGTTTATCTGGTTGATTTTTCTGATTACCAGTTCATGTTTCTCAATCAGATGATCGAGCTTTGTCAGCAACTTTTCAGGTGGGATGACGATGGGGTCTCCTTCCTGAATTTTCGCAGTACGACGCAGCCTGTTTGCAATAACCTCAATCCTTTTTTTCATTTCAGATCGCTCAATCAACAGTTCCGCAAGTTTCATGGTGCATCTCCTTTATGGTTTTGTTCTTAAAGACTACGCTGCTATTCGATGTGTACGGGGTGCTCTCAACGTCTTCACGTACATCTCCCAGCAATGACAACGAAATGGCAGGCTCGTCGTAGTCATATTTGAACGCATATCCTTTGTGTAAGCCAAAAAACGGCAGCCTACCTTTAAGCTCCTTAAATTTTTCGTCAGCCAGACACTGTTGTTTGATGAACAGCAATTGTTCTTCTCGAGGCATCCCGAACAGTTGCTCGTATTTCCCGACTACAAACAGCCAATCAGTCCCCGCAAGCCCGAGTATGGTAATTCCGTTGTCAGGGCTCCTGTTTTCCGCCACTCGCAAAAGATATGGCTTGAACTCAAAGCGCAGTTTTTCATCTCTACTTTCAAAGACCCGCTCGCCATGCAAGCGTTCATGGTCAATATTGAGAACATGACCAATTTTATCCCTGATTGCTCTGCTGTCTTCCCCTTTGAAAAGTTTATCAATCTCAGCTTTCCCCTTGGACTTGATTGGATAGTGCAGCAGTTCAACCAGATCGTCACAGGTCAGATTGCGTTCTGCGAGTGTTTTATGGAATATTTCAACAAGCTCTTCGTGTCCGACATTTCTGATTTTAGAGCAGTTCATGGTATGCATCCCTCACTTGTTTATGAATCAACCTTACCGCACCACTGTGTCAAAACCAGACACACCCTTGAATATTTTTTTGAAAAACTTCTCTGATTGCCTGTCAACCGACAAAATCCTGCACATACAGTTCGTTCTCATGCAGATTCAAGGCAACCAGACTCCCCATCCCCTGGTATCTACCGGCGGTAAAACAGCCATTATCAAGCCGTATGTGACTGGAGAAGATGCTTCTTTCGATATCTTCCAGCTGTTGAATGGTGTGCCCGCTTACCACTCTCCTGCCGCCGATCTTTCTCCGATCCGCCGCCTCGCTGCGCTGCCAGAGCATTGACTCTCTCCCGATTGGCGAGAGCGGGTTTTTAAGGCAGAAGTTCAGCCCGGCATGGACGAAGACATGAGTGTCGGTTTTATGGTAGAGCGGAAGCGCTCGCATGAACTCCAGATGGTCATGGTCAATATCTCCGGGATACTGGACGCCGTAACTTTTGAGGGTGATGTCGCCGCCGTTGTCCAGCCAGGTAAATCGGTCCTCGTCATCATGTGAGTCAAGGTACTTCAGCAGCATGTCTTCATGGTTGCTGAGAACCGGGCGTACGTCGTAGCCGTCTTCACGTCTGGCGATGATTTCAGTGATCACCCCTTTGCTGTCGGGGCCGCGGTCAATATAGTCGCCGAGAAGATAGAGCGTATCGTCTTTCTGAAGTTTGATCTGCTCAAGCAGCAGCCTGAATGTTCGGCAACAGCCATGGATATCGGGTATTGCAAATGTTCTTGGCATGATCACACCCCGAACCCGATTCTGTTTATCTGCCTGCTGTTGTTCACGTCCGCCTCTTTCCCGGCCAGTTCAACTATCATCCCCCCATCCAGTTTTGAACATCCCTTCAATGCCGCCTTGCGGACAGCCTGCTCCAGTACCAGCCTGATCTCTCCGCCGGTTAGCGGGTATGATGAGAGCTTGCCGAAATCCACGTTGCCGTCCAGCAGGGTTTTCGGCAGGTACGTCTCCCACAGTTTCTGACGCACCGTCATGTCTGGAGGCATAAGTTCCATCTTGAAGGTGAATCTTCTGCTGTAGGCATCATCCAGCAGTTCCCGGCAGTTGGTGGTTGCCACCAGGATGCCGTCGAAACGCTCAAGAGCATCAAGGAAAAGATTCTGCATGTTGTTGTCCGCCTGTGCCGCCGAACCGGTCGGCTCAATCCGTTTGTGAAGAAGCTGGTCAGCCTCGTTGATGAGGAGCACCGGTCGCTTGCCGGTCATGGCATAGATCTCGGCATAGTCATCAAAGATTCTCACGGTATTCTTTTCATTCTCGCCGACATACTTTCCAACTACTTTCGAACTGTCCACCTTGAGGAGCGGCACATTCAGCTCACTGGCAATGTATGACGCCGTAAGCGTTTTGCCGGTGCCGGGCGCCCCGTACAAAAGTACCGTTGTTCCAGTAGGGCAGCCGCCGGATGGGAAGTTTTTGTGCAGCTCCTTCCGCATTCTCTTTCCTGCAGGCTTTTCGGCATGGATTATCCCTCTGATGGTCTCCATTGTTTCCATTGGCAGCATGAGTGATGCTGCTCTGATTTTCGGGGCATCGAAGTCAAAGATGGTTTCTTTCGTCACGAACCTTCTGACTTCCTGTAATGATTTCCCCTTTATTCTGGCACCGGTAATAATTCTGTAAGCTTTTGCCGTCGGACTGCTGCTATCCCAGACACCACCTTCTTTAATTTCAATGAGACCTGATTTTATCAGTGGTGTATCTCCACCGGTCAGGTGTTCCCTCATCATCCTCCGGATATTGAAGTTTGAAGCGAACAGTTTCACCACATCATTGATGTCTGAAAAATCGTATCTGATGACCTTTTCTCCGTATCCAAGCATCCCCATGAGATAGAAATACTGCCACCATGACAATCCGAACTTCTCCCGGACCGTATATGCCGGAAGCGGTACGCTCGTGAGCATTACCCGCTCGCAGATCTCTTTGAATTCTTTGTCAGGCTGCCATTCCGGGATTGCATGGGTATCCTCGCTGCAGATTGTCACGCCATTATCTGAAAAACGTTCGGCAAGCCGCTTGACGTAGCTGATGACACAATCGATGTAATCACCGTTCGAACTGAATCCTGTTTTATTATTTTCCAGACCACAGTCGTTCTGAATCAGGAGTGAACCAAACTCGACCTGCGCCTGCAGCCAGCACCAGGGGCGCTGCTTCATTTTTGAATCATTGTCAGGAGTAAGCTCAAGCCACTGTGATCGCTCAAGCTCATCAAGTGCCTGAAGAAACAATGGAGCCATGCCGGCATCTTTCTTGAGAGTGGTAACAATCTCATGTCCCTTGATGGTGGCTTCGCCAGACACTTTTTTCGAGACAACATATGCAAGGATACACACAGCTTCTTCAGAAAGATGCTTCAGCTGTTCAGGAATATCCGTTGCCGGTATTTTTTCCGTTTCAAGTGCTTCACCCGACTCAAAACGTTCTGCAAACATTAGCAACCAGCATATGGTTTCCATTGGCCTACTCCTTTTATTGAAATATTAAGCGGTAACCTGCTGATCTTAATTCAATCTTCATCACATTTTGCCATGCCTACAAGACCCGGTATCGAACCAAAAAAGCCTCCTGCTACTGCACCGGCAATAACCACGCTCTTTGTGAACAGCAAAATGATCACCCCCTCGAACAGTTTGGTCCATTGGCTGGAATCAGTCATTGATGCAATATGGCCAAGTGACTTGAAAATCACGAGATAACCTGCGCCAAGTGCCCCCAAAATGCCTCCGATCAGACAACCTGAAATGGCAACTATCAAACAGATCACGTACCCCATATAATTCCTCCTGACCCATCGTGTGATTTCACCATACAGACATGGTGTGTCAAAATCAGACAACCCGGAAAAATAAATGTTAAAAAAATGCCGCCGCCGGTATAGTGATTTGTGTATAGCCAAACACGATTGACACCATCACAAAACAGTTCACATGCTGAAAATCGGCATCCATGATTTCAGCAAAGAATTCTACAGAGGATTTATTATGTATTGGGGACGACATCTGGTTAAAATGCTGAAGGCTGTCGATGTGCTGGCTCGGGCTGGCGGTGTTACTATTGAGGAACTTGGTAGAAATATTGATGTGGATCGGCGCACGGCATACCGGATCAAGGATACTCTTGAAGAACTGAATTTTCCGCTCTACGCCGATTCATCAGCGCTTGACGGCAGAACCCGCTACCGCTTCATGGATACCTATCTGAAAAAACTACCAAATTTGTCAGTGCCAGAACTTAATCTGACGCTGCCGGAGGTCATTGCGCTCTATTTCATTCGTGGCCACGCAAAGGTTTTCAAAGGGTCTGAAATTGAAAACAATATTGAAGCTGCTTTTGCCAAGCTGGATGCCTTTGTTCCGGAAGGGCTGGCAAAAAAACTCGACAAGATCAGGACACTGTTCACCCCCACGACAAAATATGCCAAGGACTACAGTGGCAAGCAGGAGATTATCGATTCTCTGACCGACGCAATCTTCCGGCAGCAGACCTGTCTGGTGGAGTATCATTCATTTCATGATGATTCAGTGCGAAACTTCCGAATGGAGCCGCTCTGCTTCTTCGAGCGGGACGGTGGGCTGTACATTTTTGCCAGGGCTACAAAATTCGGACAAATCAGGGTGCTGGCAGTTGAGAGAATCGGCAGCCTCACCAGGGAGGATACAACCTTTGAGCCGCCGGATGACTTTGACCCATCAGCTTATCTGGATGGTGCTTTCAGCCTGATCTTTGACGATCCCACTGATTTCAAAATCTGGTTTTCCGAGGATGTTGCGCGATACATCAGGGAGCGGATCTGGGGACGGGAACAGAATATTGTTGAAAACCCCGATGGCTCTATCGTTCTGGAATTGCACACATCGGGCTGGTTTGATGTCAAAAAATGGATTCTATCATTCGGACCGGATGCCGAAGCGATAGAGCCGGAAATGATGCGTGAAGAGGTGGCGGATGCGCATAAAATGGCGGCGGAAAAGTACTTTGTTTAAGTAGTTGTGCCATCCATTTACAAATATCTATTCCTTATTTCTCATGTTTGCGATGCGGGCTGTTTGAGCAACTTCCGCTTGAAGTTGAACCACACCAGATGCATTTGTTTTCGCCATGGCCATGACGATGTTTTTTGTATGGAGCGATAGAACAACTTCCGTAGGATGATGATCCGCAGAATTCACAACGGCGACTATCATCAATATGCTCATGTTTTTTTGCAGGACTTATGGAGCAATGACCATAGGAAGTTGAATTGCAATAACGGCATCTGCTTGAATCAGCCTGCGCAGGACTTCGTTGAACTATCAATAGGATAACTGTGGTTATCATAATCTGTACAATTGTTATTCTCATTGCATAACCTCTCATTGTCTTTGCTTGAAAGTATCTTCTCTATCCCCCTGAACGACGATATTTGCTAAAAAAATTGATAACATACGTCAACAGTGTATGCCGGAGAAACATAATCAGAACCTCCAAACTTCAGGCGGGAGCTTCCTGATTGACGGTTCACTGTTACGGAAGCCTCCGTCACGCTTATTTCAGCTGATTGCATGATATTGTCACAGAGCGCCTGCAGCGTATTGGCCGTTTCGCTACGTAGCATCTTACCGAATTTTTGTCGGTCAGCCGGAATTTTTGCAGGATCTGCATAGAACAAAAAGGTAATATATACGCCATCACTATCAGCAGAATTCAACTCCGGTGACATGATAACCAGTTCCATGAGCGTAAAAGCCTCACAGAATCCTTCAGCGTTTGCGCAAAAATAATTTTTGAAGTCAGGACCATCATCTTCAATATCAATTTTCCAGCCGAGAACGGCACAAGCGTCAAGAATGTTTTTTGTAACTGAATGAATCACTAATGGCTCCATACCGCACCAGATCCAAATAGACAACTACGGTTCACAGGAAAAATTTCGGCAGATTCTCCTGTGACAACCAATCACGGCACATATTCAATGTCGCCAGCCATTCCGTCAGATGCAGACACTCATCAGCAGAGTGCTCGTTACGATAGCCGATACTGATGTTTACCCCCGTTATTTTTGTGCAGAGGCTTACGATATCACTATACGAGAAAAAATCAGGCTCATGGTAGTCGGTAACCGCAACCAGATATTCCCGGAACGGTGCGCTTCCAACATTGTAACACTTAAATTCGGTGCCGTTTCTTCTATCGAACTGAACCATGAACTGATGCTGTTTCTGAATGTCAGATGCCAGAGTGTCATATTCACAAAGCAGATACCTGCTCCCCATTCGCCCCATCTCTTCCCCATCGGTAATCAGAATTGAATGCCCGAGATTACGCAACAGCCAGATAATGGCGCATCCACCACGATCATCCGCCCCCAATCCTGCTGCAGGATTCGAAGAGCGCAGAACGTCACCGCAACGCTGTACCGTATGGTTGAGATACATTTTGCCAGCCCAGACGGTATCGGCGTGGGCAACCAGAAGTACTTTGTTTTTTCTGCTTCCCGGCAGATAGATAAAGCGTTCCGGCGATCTGCCCCGGAGCACTCTGTCTGCATTGGGAATGGAACTGAAACGTTCAAAAACGGCGTCTGAACTGCCAAGAGGATATGACAGGAAGTCCACAAGAGTTGTAATATCAGTCTGATCAGGCATGAGAAATCTCCAGAGGCGGAATTCACACAAGGTATGGTCAGATGATATATGACAGGTGTGACAATATTAGACACTGTGAAATTTGCCGCCCTCCATTCCCTGAAGAGAAGTGGATTCCAAGATCTACTGTTAAGCAGCAAGTCTTGAGGTTCCTGATCCCGCAATCAGTGTCCGTAGAGGACTTGCACCTCCAAGTCACAAATCAGCTACCATGGCTGGTTCGATGGGGTTTGTGCCACACTCGTCCTACCGGGCGCACACTGTGTAAAACAAAATTGTTTGACAACAATTATTCCTTACATTATCTTTAAAAAGTAAGGAGTAATATTTGTGGAGGCTCTATGAACTCAACCGTAACAGTTAAATATCAGACCACTATTCCAAAATCAGTCCGGGAACAACTTGGCATTTCTGTTAACGATGCTCTTGAATGGATAGTTGAAAAGGGGAAAGTAATTGTTATGCCGGTTCATAATAACTTTCTGAAGCACAGGGGGAGTGTGAAGGTCGGGTCTGGTGATATTGCGGCAGACATAGCGACAGCACGTACTCACCAGGTAGAGAAATATCGATGAAACAATACATCATTGATACAAATGCCCTGATTTCTTTTGTTACCGATAGAAATCAACATCAGCAGGAAATAGTCACTCCTCTTTTTGAAGCCGCTTCCCGCTCAAAATGCACACTTGTCTGCCATCAATTCGTGTTGACCGAATTTGTTTTTGTAATGGATAAAGTTTATGGAACACCAAAGGATTCCATAAACACGATTCTGCGTGATTTTATTGCCATGCCTGGTGTGCAGCTTGTTCAGCAGACTGATTTTTCTGTTTTGCTTTCACTCTGGCCGACAAAGATTACCGATTTTGGCGATGCCGTGATTGCCACAACTGGAAAAGCAATGAAGGGCTCGACCATTATAACTTTTGATGTAAAATTCAAGACGGCTCTGAAAGAACTTGGCCTCAATTGTTTATAAAGATGGCTGGCTAAACGGTAATCTTTCTGAACGTGCCCTTTAAATCAGAGAAGTCACCAGCATCCAGGTGGAATATTCTGATCCACTTTGGATATCCACCTTCCCATTTATTTACAACATCTAAAATTTCATCGTGGTTACCTTCACCAAAGGCTGTGGTACCAATTGTATCCCATTTGTTTTCATTTGCTTTGCGAAGCAACAATTTAATAGATGATTTTGTTGTATGCCTTCCTGAACGACGGCTGGGTTTAAAGAAACCGGTTGAGACAAAGTGCGTTTTCTTTTCCGGGAAACAGTAATTGTTAATTTTATGGCAATGACGACCAACAAAATAGCCGTCTAATGATTTTGAGTGGTTCACGATACTGTCATGCTCAATTGTTATCTTCAGCTTGTCATTATTCCACTGATACACTTCCGGGCTGAGTTTTCTTACTCTGTATCTGATTTCTGAACGCAGGAAATATGTTGTTCGATTATCGCCTCTGGAATTTTGTCTGTGTAAAAGTCCGTTTCCGAGTTTTGGACTGCCATCGAGAATAAAATTATAATTGCCCAGAATGAGCTCTTTATAAAAATACAAGTTGCCGTACTCAAAGGTATCTTCATCAAGCTGAGATGGATCGGCAAGTAGTGTCGAGTGGTCGGTAATATATTCCATCCCATCCGGATGTGCTGCTTGAAGAACCTTATGCAAAAATTTCGGTTCATTCACGCACTCGTAATTGCCGCCTTCCGAACACCCGCAGCACACCCCGCAGAAACACGCAATCCTGTTGCCGCTCTTGATAATTCGATCCAACACAATGTTGTTGTCCTGAAAGAAGAGGAACCCCCACTTTTTTCCGGATCTGAATACCCGTGTACGTTCGGTTGCAGCTACAAGCTCAATCTCACAGCCAAGATTGTTTTTAAAAGCGTCCCAAAACCGGGCACGCCCATCTTTATTTCTGTAGTAAGGATCCAAATAATCAGAAAATATATAGACATCATAATCAAGTTCATTGAATTTTGATGAATCTACTCCGCACGATGTATAGAAGAACAGTTTCCTGTTCTCTCTTGCTAATTTCTGCAGTTCCACATCAGGATTGTAGGACATACATTTCTCCATTCTTTATATTCACGATGGCTGCTAATTTTGCAGTGCAAGAGCAAATGAATACGTCAGGACAATCATTTTTCGGAATAAATTCGTACCGGATTCCCCCGTTCAAGTTCATTGTGGGCATCCCAGCGCATTTTCTGGGCGGTTACCAACAGCTTCTGCTCATAACGCGCAACAAGTATCCCCAACCGCTCCAGTGCCCGTTTCCGGTTTGAAGACTGCGAGCGCTCATCGCGTGCAATCGCTGACAAACCGGTCGGCAGATGAACAGCACGCACCGCTGATTCGGTAGTGTTGACATGCTGACCTCCCGGTCCGCTCCCTCTCATGGTTTCGATCCGTATATCCCGCTCATCAAGTTTTACCAGAGTTGGCATTTCAACCGTTCGGATTCCAACGAACCAATTTCTTCGTTTATGCCCCGGACGAAACGGTGAGGTAAACATCCATTTTACTGTGCCAACATAACCGGCAGCGAAGATATCTGCCTGCACTCCTTCAAGGTGAATCAGGGCTGAAAGCATGGTGCCATCCTGCGGGCCTGGCTCAGTTTCGATACGTTCAGCATCAATGCCAGCTTTACATGCATCAGCCATCAGGATATCCGCCATTTTCGCCACTGCAAGGCAGCATTCAACCGGACCACGTCCGGAAGTTATCTGCAGCAGCACTGCCATTTCAACGCCCCCTCACTTTGTAGGTCAGAATCGGCTCAAGAACCGCCACGATTGAAATGAGACCGAGCGAAACCATGTCGCTGATTACGTCGTCGATATTCTTGTACGCCTGCGGCGCTTCTTCATAGAGCAGATCACGATCTTCGCATATCACATAGCTGCCGAGTTTTGTTCTTTTCAATGATTCGACCGTGAACTTCTCACGCAGGCGGTCCTTGCATTCGTTGCGCCCCCATTTGCGCCCGGCTCCATGTGCGATAGACCAGAGGTTCTCTTTATCGATCAATGGCTTCACCAGATATGAGTATGAACCACGGGAACCGGGGACAATAGTAAACATGTCCTCATCGGTAGGTGCCGCACCTTTGCGGTGCAGATAGCAGGTTCTTCCGTCATACTCGACAGCGGTAATGGAATTATGGCACCAGCTTCCAGTAAAGCTGAACATGGGACAGTTATCTATCTGCCAAAGAAGCCGTTCGGCAATAAGATCCCTGTTTGCCATAGCCCATTTTACGCAGTTGTCGTGTGCGGCAAGGTATCTCTCCGCCTCTTCGCTTCCTGTGACAAGTCCGCCATCACGATGGATATCAACATGGGTGCGGAGAAGTTTCTCCCCGAGCCCACGGGAACCGGAATGAACCAGCAGTGCCAGTTCATCTTTCTTTATCCCGCAGAAGCCGAAAACACCTTCATCATAAACTTCCTTAACCCACAGAAACTCCGCAAAATGGTTTCCCATACCGATGGTGCCGAGGGATGATTCAAAACCTTCGGGAGTTGCGCCAAGGTCTTTGAGCAATTCAGTGGTATCGCCATCCCATGGTTCTTCGATACCTTTCAGTTTTTTGAACCACTTCTCCGGCTTTACTGTATCGAATTTAAAAATACCCGTGCCGAAAAGTGACATGCCACAACCAACGTCAGAGCCGACCAGATAGGGGTAAATTATACCGTCGGTCAGCATCGCCACCCCGACCGGTCCGCCCTTGCCTGGATGAAGGTCGGGAAAAGCGGCGACTTTGAGCATACCCGGAAGACCTGCAACCCGTTCGAGTTGCCGCAGCGACTCACCTTCAATCCAGGATGTTTCCGTAGTGAACAGCGTTATTTTGTCCTTGTTTTTCATACTTCACCCTTTGCTTCTATTGGAACAAGGCGTGGAATTCTGAAACGACCTTCTTCTGCAATATTTTTTGAACGCATGGACACACTGCATGAGCATTCACAGTATCCAATGTTCATATCGTCCAAAAGCTCTCCCTGTAAGGAAATAGGGATAGCTGGTTTTTCATAGTCATAATACAGAGCGTAACCGAGCTTTTTACCAAAAAATGGGACAAAGCTGCGCTCCTGGGTGTCAGAGATTGCCATATCCTTTATGAATTCAAGCTGTTCTCCAAGTGGCTTGTGTAATATTTCTGCATATTTCCCGACAACAAATACTCTACTATAGCCAACAAAGCCGAACATAATTATCTGACTAGGGATAGTATTAGTTGGAATCCTCTCCAGATATGGCTTGAAAACGAATCTGCAATATTCCTCTCTGCTCTCAAATTTACGTTCACCGTGTAATAATTCATGATTGATTCCAAGTGCTTCACCAATTTTCTGCCTTACTTGACGTTCTGAAGCATTATCGCCATCCTGAAAAAACGATTCCAGTTGCCGCAACCCTTTTGAAGGTAAGGGATAGTTGATCATTGTAACCAAATCACGCAGCTTCAAATTTTTAAAAGCCAGATGGTCATTGATTATTGTCACAGCTTCATCATGACTGACATCCTTGATCTTTGCGTAGTACATACTACAGCCTCTCTGTTTGTCATTACTAATGGGTTGTCACTATCAATCAGGGTTACGTCAGCGACACAAATAATGGTTACTCAAGGACAATGGATTCATACTTTTCCAAACCGAGCCCTGGTCTGATTGGATAGCTGCAATCATTTACTCCAAAATCAGGCAATGGCTTGTCTGGTCTGTTGCTGCACATGTAGCATCTGCAGATACCTGGTAGTATATTTGGTGTCCAATTTATCTGTCCTGGTATTTCAGGCACATGGAGCCATATATTGCATTGTGGACAGAAATAGCTGTCCCAGTCATCGTCGAAGACTGTAATGTGAGAACATTTACTGCACCGCCCATGATGATTGATCCTGCCATAGACAAGAAAACCGTTAATCGTCACTTTCCCGTTATACTCATAAATATCGATCCCTTCTGAATAGGTACATCTGGAGTTATCGATAAATTCTGAAGATTCTGCCTCACCGAGCCCCTGTGATATCTCTGTCCCGATCCTTGATTTATTTCTTCTGTATTTTGTCATGATTCACCTGGATCCCATATTCAATGAGTAAGCATATGGCAGTAACTCCTCGATCATCAGAAATGGTTTTGATGATATGTCTGCCACATAGCCAAACCCGGAATTTTCTGACAATCCACTTTCTCTGTAGCTTTTTTGCAATCCATACAGGTTGACAGAATAGCCAAGCGCAATGAACTCCCTGGCAGTTGAAAGAAATGCCAGATACAGGGAGCCATTATGTTCATTCAGCAGATTCAGACCATTACATTCAATCTGGCAATAATACCCGGCAAACACTCTTTGTTTACCGGTTGATACCCGACCAATTGAAATTGAGCACACATGCTTTTCTCCAGAACAGGTCGCTGTACAGTTTCGTGAAAAGGATGGGGTAAAATGTTTCCAGGCCATACATCCTCCGATCAGTTTTAATGTACTTCTTCAGTTTGTTATCAAACCAACATTCCTCTCTACAAAACGAGGAATAGCAATTGAGCTTGATGTGACTATTCGCCCAGACTGAAGAGAAACACTACATCCTGCCTGTCCACCATGAACAATCACATCTTCAAGTATGTTGCCGTCAAGCGACAGTGCGATGCAGGTCTCATATTCTGAATGGAATGCATAACCAATTTTTTTCCCAAAAAATGGCACGCAACCGTTATCCTTGTCTCTGTCTGCAGCAATTTCTTCTTTGATTGTTTTAAGTTGCTCTTCAAGTGGAACATTCAGCAGCTTTGGGTATGAACCGACTAAAAAGCATCGCTTCAGCCCAAAGAAACCTGCCATAGCAATGCTTGAAGGTCTTGTTTCCGTGCCAACTCTCATCAAATATGGAACAAAGTTGGTGCGCCTTCTTTGTTCATTTTTAAGTACAGCTGCCGCAAACGCCTTTTCTCTGAAGAAGTCATCCTCATAGAGATCAGACAGTGAATAATGATATTTCTGTACCCTGTCGTGAGAATTATACAGCTCGAATATAACTACGTCTGAATGTCTCTCTGCCGTAACATCTGAATTAGTAAAAAATACAGTCAGTACATTCTTGAGTTTGTCTGTCAGAGTATGCAGGTGGACATTCCAGCAATCTCCTTTGTAGTTAATCCTGATCCATCCACGATTTTTTATAAGGTCATTGGAAATGATGTTACATATTCTCTGGAAATCCTCATCATATTTATCAATAATGCTTTTAAGCTCTTGCTGACTGAAAGAAAACAGCTCTGGTTTGTTGATTACAACAGACAAGTGATCCGTTTCGACAGGTTCAGTTACGCCACTTTCATGCAACCAGTATGCTTTATATTTTAATTTCATAATCACCCTCCCTTTAGAGTGACGATATCACTGCGATGTGACATTTTTAGCCACACCTGAACAATGTAATTTCAAAAAAATTGTAATTGGAATTTTAGAGGGAGTTGTTGAGGAATTGATAGTGGGTGAACGTGCCGTTTGGATGCTGATTCTTTATTCCTTCATGTCATCGGGGTATGCTGACCATTCCTGATAATCATCATCTGTGAGGTTGGCATACCGCTTTGTCGTGACCCGCCGTATGTTCCAGGCAAAGTTCATGTGATGGTATGCGTGAGAAAGCATTACCTTGAATTGCATTTCGGATGGATAATTTTTCGAAGCAATCATGGAGCCAATACGCCCCAACTCTGCCTTTGCTTCGATGATGTTCATTTCGATTATTTCCCAGTTGACTCTGTTCATGCGCTACACCTCCACTGGATTCCCGCCTTTTTTAAAAAGGAAAATCCCCCTATGCGCTGTTTTATGCTGCCATATCGGCATATCATATTCCGGCCAGCATGAGCAGTCGGGGGAACAGTCCCAGCTACCATTCAGTATGAATTCCGGTGTTCCTGCCGGATTGTTCAAGACTGTTCTGCCAAAGATGAGCTCGGTATCGTGATAATTTGTATAGTTGCCACCAAAAGAATGCCCTGGCTGGACTATGGCTACTGCACGGGGCTTGATGGCCTGTGTCACATACAACGCATGAAATGACGCACTTCCATCGGCACAGAGATACACAAGGCTAAAGCGTCTGGGACCATGACTTTCCGGCATTTCCGGTTTTCGTTCAAAAATCAGCCAATATGCAAACGGCTTCTGCATAAAACCTGCCCTGGATTGAGGTTTGCCATCACCTCGCAGAAGTGGTGGCGGTTGCCAGCCGTTCGGTGCAAGATCTTTTTCCGAAAGTTTGCGCTGCGCAACAACCTCATAGCCATTGAATCCGCGTATCTGGATCTCGGTAATAAACTGTTCTTCGGTGCGTCCATAATCGACATAAATAAAACTGTAGAAATTTCCGGCAAAAAACCTGACCGGATTGCCATCAAAACCGGAACAGGGATAGTAGAAAGAATCAACCAGAATATCTCTCACGGGAAACGAAATACGTTCAATATTTGAGGAATCAACCCCTTCCAGCCATTCTGGAGTTATTGCCAGTGGAATTTCGAAAATCATAGAACCTCCGCCTGCGCTTGCGAGATGTTGCAAACGCAGGCGCCATTATAAAAATCGTTGAACTAATGTATCGACAATTGTGAAAGGCTTACAAAGAACCTATTAAACAGCCAGCTGTCGCTTCTCAATCAGCCGAACAACAACGGTCGCTTCGGTTTCCCTTTCAGCTTTTCAGTTACCTCAAACAGTTCAGCCATATCCGGATTTTCGTCGAGGCGCCTGACCGTCGAGAGCGTTGAAGCCTGACGCATGATGAAGTCTATTTCGGAAATGTGCAGCGGATAGGTATCGATAAGTCTTGCCAGCTCAGCTTCTTCATCTGCAGATATGTCATGGAGCACTGTTTTCCAGTGGCGCTCCTGTTCTTCTCTATCGGGTACATCAAGGCATTCATGCAGGCTGAATTCAGCAGGCAGGGAAACCGGGGTGACATCAACGCCAACAATGCAGAACATGCCGGTATAGGTTCTCACTTTTGCCAGAATTTCCTTCATATACAGTTCTGACAAGGTGTCGCCTTTTCCATCGAGCATTTTTTCCAGACTTTTTTCATGATCGATGAACAGGGTCATCGACTGGTTGCCGGCTGCCGGCGAAAAAGCAAAATCGAGCGGGATGACAGGGCGCTGGGTAACCGGGTCGGTGATCCTGTCTTCCGGGTTGCGTGACAGTACCTGTTGCAGATCAAACGACCTGACCGCCAGACCACATTCCGCCGCAACAGCTTTTGCCGCATTTTCAGCCGATATCACATCAGATGCTGTTATCAACAGCGCCAGGCCGGTATTGCGCTTTTTGAGCTTTTCCCATACGACTGCAAGGTTTTTGAGCTTTGCCCTTTGCCCTGATTCAAGCGGAAGAGTATCGAGCCGTTCCTTGGGGAATTCGATCTTGCAGATTTTCTTTTCATCCGCCAAAGAGGCTGTCTGCTTTTCCGCCGCAAAGTGCAGTATCGCGGAATTGAGTAAACAGGGCTTGCCGTCTGCTGCATTGGCTGCAGTCATGGCAAGAAAAATGGTGTTCCTGATCAGACCGCCGGTGAACTGGTAACGGTCGGCAAATTCGTTAAGGTCAACGTCTTCAGCATAGGTGATATTGGGTGGAGTCAGGGCGATCCAGATATTTTTTCTGACATCTGCTTCAGGAATCGGGAAATAGGTTTTCATACTGATGCGACGTTCAAGCGCCGGGTCGAGATCAACCGGGCGGTTGGTGGCAAGTATCACCACACATCGTGCCTTTTCCAGTTCAATCAAAAGCGATCTGCTGGCTCTTCCCCCTCGTTCAAAGACGTCATCACATTCATCGAAAAAAACGACACCGTTCTGCAGAGCGGCCTCCCTGAACAGCGTGGAGATGATATCCTGGTAGCTTCCCGGCATTTCACGCATATCATCGGCAGAGAGCGAAAAAATGGTGCGGTTGAATTTTGCCGCCAGCGCCTGTGCCATCATGGTCTTGCCGGTGCCGGAAGGACCATAGAAGAGATAGGTAAGGGCGGTGCCGTAGCCGAAAAATTCGCCGACGTCATCCTGTTCCCTGTTTTCGCGTGCTGCCAGGTAATGCTCCATGCAGCTCACAATTTCAGTTTTTACTTCACCGGCAAGTATTACCTGATCGAGACTGACGCTGCTTTTTTCCCGTTTGATCCAGCGGAAGCAGGAACTGTAGAGGTTGTTATCGCCGAGAATGTGCCTGACAAGACGCTCCTGGATATGGACATGCTCGTCGAGAATATTGGTTGAGTCATCCACGTCGCCGTTGATTATGATCAGGTCGTTTTTGATGAGTGTCGATTCGACGCTGAAGTATCTGCGGCTTGCCAGTTGGTCTCGCAGATTGTCGCAGATGATGGCCAGCAGGGTACCAATCTGCAACCCGCCCCGTCTGCCGTCGAAGTCACAGTCTTTGAAGGTTGCCATAAAATCCGGGGCGGCGTTATGCATCAGTAGCAGCATGACAGCCTTGCGCTCGAATGAATCGAGCTGCCACTCCCTACAGAGTTCATTGAAGGAGAGTTGCACCCCCATGCGGATACTCAATTCTTCACGTCGGCGGTTTTCGGCGCAGATATTTTCGTAGATCAGCTGGGTTTCTTCCAGACTTTTATTGCGGCAGATCTCCGGGAACGATGGTTCGTATTTATCCTCATCTTCATCGACCGCTCCGTTCCGTCTCAGATAGGTGACGGCAAGCATGAGAGTGGCTTCAAGCTCAAGTGCTTTGAGGTGATCGAGGTTATCATCAAATGGCTTGAAAGCATTTGTTTCAGCCGCATTCGATCTTCTCATGGCAAGCAATGCTCCAGCGTTGTCATTGTGTGGTGTCATCATGGCGGCTTCCATTATGGGTGCCTCCTTTTCAGCGGTTCGACACGATCGGCAATACCAAACTGGATGGCTTCTTCAGGAGAGAGCCAGGTGTCGACATCACGCAGCAGATATTCTTCAAGACTTTTTCTCTCCTTGATGCTGGTGTAGGCGAGGTAGTGCTCAATGATCCTGTTATGTTCAAGATCTTCTTCTTTTCGACTGGCAATGAGCTGACTGTGATTTCCCATGTTGAAGGATGAAAAGCGGTGTGAAAGGATTGATGTTCTGGGGGTGATGACCCGGCGTCCCCTCTCGCCTGTCATGAAGAGCAAAAGTCCCATGGAGGCAATCATGCCGATGCCGGTCGTGTAAATGGGGATGCGTGACCATTCCATGATGTCGATGATAGAGAAGCCTGCGGGGCAGGAACCACCGGGGGAGTTGATGATCATCTGGATCTGGTTGACTTCGCCTTTGATGTTGTATTCGATGATCTGCTTGCAGACCCCTTCGGCGGTGCCGCCATCGATGCCGCCGGAGATGTAGATGATGCCGTAGTCGTCGAGTCCCGTGTCTTTGCGCTGCTTGTCGTTGTCTGCCATTGTCGTTTCCTCCTGATCTTTTGTTTGATCAAGAGGTACCATGTGGTTGTGACAGTTTTAGACACAGGCAAAAAAATGTTATGGTGCCGAAGAACGATGGCTATGATGATATGGCGGTAAACATCAATCTGGTGTACTTTGTACTGAATACCAATGAAACCATGAATTAAAGCGCAAGACAGGCGACCTTTAAGTGCGCTGCAACTGTTTTCCTGAACAATTAGACACTGATTGCACTCCATGCCCGTTTTCATTGCAGAGTTGCCTTCAACCCTATGAAGAGCATCGAGACCGACACCGGAGGCACGATGATGACTACCTCGAGCACCTCATTGCAAAATCTGCTAAATAGCTCTCCGTTCATACTTGCTGAAGGTGCAGTTATAGAGCGGCTGCGTCGCTCATCAACGATCCAGCTTGATGAGCATGTAGTAAATTCAGCTCTTATCTATCAGGAAGCAGGCAGAACGGCATTGGCAACAATCTATCGCCAGTATATTGATACAGGACAACGTTACAATCTGCCACTTCTCCTCTCCACCCCGACATGGCGAGCCGGAAAAGAACGCATAGTAGCTGCCGGATTATCCGGTTACGATGTGAATGGAGACAACTTCTGCTTTCTTAATTCCTTGCGTACATCGTATGGGAATTATGCCAACAGGATAGCCATCTGCGGATTGATGAGCTGCCGTGGCGATGCCTACAAACCGGAAGAAGCCATGCCGGAAGATCTGGCAGCACAATTTCATGCATGGCAGGCGGATGCATTGGCACGTTCAGGCATTGACTTCCTGCTTGGCGCGACACTCCCTGCTTTGAGTGAGGCAACGGGCATCGCACGGGCTTTAGCAGCTACCGGTTTGACCTACATATTGAGTTTTGTTGCACGACCGGAAGGAACCTTGCTGGATGGCACTCCGCTCAAAGAGGCTATTGCCTCCATCGATGCCAAGGTGACACCTCGCCCCTTTGCCTATTTCATCAACTGCACCCATGCATCCGTATTTCGTAAAGCTATGCTCCAGGAATACAACTCATCACCACTGGTCAGGGAGCGTGTCATCGGACTTCTTGCCAATACCGCAGCCTTAAGCCCTGAAGAGCTTGACGCCAGTACGGAATTAGTTGAAGAGGAACCGGAAATATTTGGCCGGAGCATGTCGGCGCTTCATAGCGATTTAGGTATTAAAATAGTGGGTGGCTGCTGTGGCACTGATAGTCGCCATATCGAATGCCTGGCACGCAACCTCGCAAATCGTACATAGTTAGCCATCAATCGGTATCCATTATGCTCATTATCGTTGAATCACCCACCAAAGCGAAAAAAATCCAGTCAATTCTCAAAGTGAAAACCATGTCCACGGTTGGTCATTTCAAAGATCTGCCCGAAGCATCCATTGGTGTTGATCTCTCCACGTATGAACCGGCTTTTGTTTATCATGAGAAAAAAGCCAACCTGCCAAAAGAACTGCGTACAGCAGCCAAGGGCGAAATAGTCATGTTAGCCGGTGACCCGGACCGTGAAGGGTACGCCATCAGTTGCCACATCTATGAAGAGGTGAAGGGCGTAGCCAAAGAATGCCTGCGCATGGAAATTTACGAAGTGACCGAGAAGGGACTCAAGGAGTCTCTTGCCAAAGCGGTGCCATTCGAGAAAACCAATGGCGGTCTTTACAATGCTTTTCTTGGCAGGAGAATCGGTGATCGATTAGTCGGTTACATCCTCTCTCCCATAGCCAGCAAAGCGTTGCGCAGCAGCTACAGTGTCGGTCGGGTCCAGTCCCCGGCAGTCCGTCTGGTCGTTGACCGGGAACGGGAGATCAGGAACTTCAACTCGTCTCTCTACTGGATGTTGGACATACAACTGGAAAAGAACGGTAGCGAATTTCTGGCTCGCCACATGACCGGTAAATTCACCAGACAGTCAGATGCTCAAGCGATAATTGATGTCATCAAATTTGAAACGCATGCCCTGGCTGAAAAAGTTGAAAAAAAGGAGGTCAAGCAGGCCGCCAAGCCTCCATTCACAACTGTTGATTTACAAGCTGCCGCTGCAGCCCGCCTCAAGTTTACTCCAGAACAGACCATGAAACTGGCGCAGGCACTGTTCGATCATGGTATTACCACATACCACCGTACCGATTCTGTCCGGATGGATGACACTTTCATCGCCGAGATTCGGGAGTTTCTCGGCAAAACATTGGGCAACAACTATCTGCCGGTAAAACCAAATCAGCACACTTCAAAAAACTCACAGGCCGAGGCACACGAAGGGATACGTCCCACCCATATGCACTCGGTTGCCGACATAGCTGCCATCATCAAGAAAGAAGGATTGACGGCGGATCATGCTCGACTCTACGAGATGATCTTCAAGCGAGCCGTAGCCAGCCAGATGGCTCCCGCAAGATATGACTCAACGGTAATGATCTTTGCCGTAGCAGGTGAACGATTCAAGGCTTCAGGAAGAGTACTGGTTTTTGACGGTTTTCTCAAAGTGTATGCTGAAGTCGATGAGGAAAAGGACAAAAAGGGAGATGATGAAACGCTGCAACTGCTGCCGCCGGTTGATGCAGGTGAACTGGTGCCGAAACGGAAGGAAATACTGTCAGAGAAAAAAACCAAACCACCCGGAAGGTTTACCCTCGGCTCCCTGGTTAAAGAGTTGGAACGTCTTGAAATTGGCCGTCCTTCCACCTATGCCGCGATTACCAAAAACATCATTGACCGTGGCTACGTCAAAGGGGAAAAGGGAAAGGTGGTACCTCTTCAATCCGGCGAAACATTGATCGACTTTCTCAGAGACAAGCATGGCTGGGTGATTGACTATGAACTCACTCGCAAGATGGAAATTTTCCTGGATCTGGTTGTAGAGAACAAAGAAACTTGGCAGCGTTTCTGTAAAGGAGTTCACAACAAAATGGGTTTCTCGGTTCCTCCAGCTCGTTCTGCCGGTGGGGGACCGAGTGAGGGTCAGCTCAAATATGCACATGATCTGGCACAAAAGAACAATCTCGTGATTCCGGAAGAGACGCTGACATCAGGAAAATTGCTCTTCCAATGGATTGAAGGGGTTGTTACGGCCAATAAGCAATCTGCTAAACCAAATCAATCGTTACAACAAGCGAAGGAAATGATGAAAAAGAAACCGAAATAGTGGCTGGACTTGTTTTCATGGGCTCCTTGCGGATTGCGCTCTGTCGTACATCTGTCTCTATTATATCGCCACATCTGGCGAATAAAACGATAAACTTTCGATAAATCGTTTATAGTGACGAATTAAAGTGCCAACAACGCTTATTTTACTCGCATTTTTTGACGACTTAATGCATTATGGAGTGTGTAAATCGCCAGGAGTGACGATATGATTATTGATTCCATAATGAGTAATGTTGCCGTACTGAAGGAGTTGGGACACCGTTTCAATCGCCGCCGCGTGGAGTTGGCGTTGACCCAGGCTGACTTGGCTCGTGAGGCAGGGATCGCCAAACGTACCGTGGAACGTGTCGAAGCCGGAGAATCAACGCAGGTATCAAACCTGATCAGGATTTTGAGGGTTCTGAACCTGTTGGACTCTGTCAACGCTGCAATTCCTGAAGGAGG
>Ga0172367_10002534_pt1 | contig 24890 bp, 28 predicted proteins | sample Lak10m_FD_114542 | JGI IMG/M metagenome (GOLD analysis project Ga0172367, IMG submission 114542) | Freshwater microbial communities from Kabuno Bay, South-Kivu, Congo - kab_022012_10m | ecosystem: Environmental > Aquatic > Freshwater > Lake | place: Democratic Republic of the Congo: South-Kivu...
AGGATATTCTCGAAACGCTGGAAGCTTGGCAGCCGAACCCGAATGCTGAAGGTGAGGTTAACCTCGAGCCCTTGCTAACCGAGAGTTTCTTCGGGCGCTATCGTGCCAATCTGCTGGTAGAGCACCATGCCAATCAGCATGCACCAGTGCTGTACGATAATGACCCCAGTTTGCAGTCATTGTTTGGTGGTGTAGAGGGTGGCAGTGATTCTAGCAATATTCCTGATTTTATGCGGTTACGTGCCGGTAATCTTCTGCGCGCAGATGGCGGCACGCTACTGCTTCATCTGCGTGATATTTTGGCAGATGAGCAGAATGGCTCGCATATACTTGAAAAGCTGCATCGCTTCCTGCGTAATGGTACCTTGCAGATTGAAGATTTAAGCAATAGCAGCAATCAGGGCAGCAGCCTGATCAATGCGCAGTCCGCAATTCCGGTATCAGTCAAACTTGTGTTGATTGCCACGCGTGAAGATTATTATGAACTGCTGGGCATTACTCCGGATTTCTTTGATTATTTCCCTATCAAAATTGAGTTTACCGATCAGGTAAAAGCAAACACTGAAAACTATGCCGCATATGCCGCGTTTATTGCGCACAAATGCCAGCAGCACCATTGCCTTCATTTTACAGCCGAAGCAGTGGCTGGGCTGTTGCAGGCCATGCATCGGCAGATTGAAGATCAGACCAGGGTCAGTACTCAATTCGCTGTGCTGGAAAAACTCTTGCTGGAGAGTGCCGCAACGGCGAGTTTGCGTGGCGCACCATTGGTAGAGGTTGAAGATGTAAAAGCCGCGATTCAACGCAAATATGCGCGTCATAGCTATATTGAATCTCACATCAGAGATTCGATTGTTGATAAAGAGCTCATTATCAGTGTTTATGGTGAGTGTGTTGGGCAGATTAACGGCCTGACCCATATAGATTTATCTGAAGCAAGCTTCGGCTCGCCGGTGCGCATTTCAGCCAATTGCTATGCGGGTAACCGTGGTGTACTCACGATAGATCGTGAAGTGCGCATGAGCGGCCCAACACATGATAAAGGCGTCATGATTCTGCAAAGCTGGTTGCATAGTAATTTTGCACATTTAAACCCACTTAATGTTACAGCCTCACTCGTGTTTGAGCAGGAGTACAGTGGCGTTGATGGTGATTCAGCCTCATGTGCCGAATTGTTCGCATTACTTTCATCTCTAGCCCAAGTGCCCATTAAGCAAGGCATGGCCGTTACAGGCGCAATGAATCAGCACGGTGAAGTGCTACCGATAGGTGGCTTGAACGAGAAAATCGAAGGCTACTTCAGAGTCTGCAAGGAAATCGGGCTGGATGGTAACCAGGGCGTGCTGATACCCGAGCGCAATATGCGTCACTTAATGCTGAGTGATGAAGTGATTCAGGCAGTTTCAAATGGCCAGTTTAAGATTGTGACCATGAATACGGTAACGGATGGCATTACCGAGCTTACGGGGCATAGCTTACAAGAACTTAATGCCATGGCCGAAAGAGTTTTACATGAATTTAAACTCACGTTAGAACAAAACTTTCCTAAAAAAACTTTTATATCTAAATAAATCAACAGGTTGGATTATGAGTAAACATTTATCCATAGATATCCGTTGGCAGCAACGTTTTTCTAATTATCAAAAAGCACTCACGCAGCTGACTAAATTTATTGCAAAAAGTGATTTAAATGAATTAGAAGAGCAAGGCTTGATTCAGAGTTTCGAATATACGCATGAACTGGCATGGAAAACCTTAAAAGATTTTTTAGAGCATAGTGGTAATGCCGAGATTTTTGGATCCAAAGACACGACAAGGTTGGCTTTCAAATTGGGATTAATTGAAGATGGTGAAGGTTGGATGCTGATGATACAAGATCGTAATCAAACCAGTCATACCTATAATCTTGAAACGGCACGTGCTATTGTTGATCATATCAGGCAACGTTATTTTTTATTATTTCAGCAGTTGGAAACGTATCTGGAAGTGCTGAAAAATGCAGGTTAAAAATTTGTCAGCATCATCTGGATTGTCAGAAGAAACAATCCGCAAGATAACAGCAATTTTTGCTAAGCATGGTAATTTAACCAAGGCTATACTTTACGGTTCGCGTGCTAAAGGCAGCTATCGTAATGGATCTGATATTGATCTGGTTTTATTCGGTGATGCATTAAGTTATAGCGAGTTGGCTGAAATTGAAGAGCAGCTTGATGATTTACTATTACCTTATACATTTGACATCTCATTGTTTAGTCAAATAGATAATCTGGAATTAATTGATCATATTGATCGAGTTGGTGTTGTTTTTTATGAAGCTGCCTTAAGCTAAATGGATAAAGCTTGGTTAATGTGGGCAGTCATGATCAAGTGTATTGATTAAACTTCTACATTAATTTCAGCATGATGATTTGCAAGTCTTGACGATTTTAATTAGCTAGACTAGACTAACAGTAATCAATTATGTTGAGGAGTTTAATTATGCAATCAGTGAATATGTTGCAAGCTAAGTCTAGCTTGTCTCGTTTGGTAGAGGCAATTGAGCAAGGCGTAGAGCGTGAAATCGTTATTGCCAGAAATGGACGCCCAGCGGCCAAGCTGGTTCCAATTTCTAGCGTGCCACTAGGTCAGCGAATAGGATGTGCAAAAGGGATGTTTAAAGTACCTGATGACATAGACGGTTGCAACAACAAGATAGCCGCACTGTTTCTGGGTGCTACGCCATGAATTTGCTATTAGATACCCATGTTGCTTTATGGGCAATTACAGATGATCCTAAACTGTCTGCCAAGGCTAGAGAGTTAATTATTGCTTCGCGTACAAATGTATGGGTCAGCGCTGTAAGCTTATGGGAGATTTCCATCAAACATAGTTTAGCTCGTGGTGATATGCCTGTTTCTGGGCAAGAAGCATTGGTTTATTTTAAGCAGGCCGGCTATAACATCCTTGCAATTGAGGCCGAGCATACAGTGGCGGTTGAAACCCTCCCAGCACATCACCAAGATCCATTTGACAGATTGTTGGTAGCGCAAGCATTTGTTGAGCCCATGCGTCTTATGACACATGATGAAACTGTGGCTAAATACAGTGATGCAATTATTTATATTTAATTCGTGAATGTTGTAAGGTGCATGTGAATAGTGAGTTAGAAGTTAAATCCAGGCTAGACAAATGGCTTTGGGCTGCGCGCTTTTTTAAAACACGTAGCTTGGCAACTACTGCAATCGAAACAGGCAAAGTGCATGTAAATGGTGATAGAGCCAAGCCTGCAAAAGAAGTGCATATTGGTCAAATTATCCATATTCGTAATCGTGATTTTGAAATTGAAGTCACCGTACAGGCGCTTTCAAATATCCGTAGAGGTGCACCAGAGGCAGCGCTTCTATATACAGAAACACAAGCCAGTATCACCAAGCGTGAGAATGCAAAATTAACCGGTGAAAACGAGTTCGCTCAACGTGATCGAGGCGCCGGACGGCCAACAAAAAGACAGCTGCGAGATATCAAGAAGTTTACCGGCAGTGCATACTAGAGCTTAACTGAAAATGCAAGCACAGCGTAAGTGACCTACAGCGCCATAAAGTGCTGAGTAGAAAGCTAATGGCGCCAAGTATATTGGATATGTTGCTGGCATTGAGTTTACGAGAGCTACGCAATGCTACAATTTCGCTGTGAGCCAATTTTTACGTTTGCTAAATATAGCTGATGTAGTGCGTTAGAATTGAAGCATAAAACTTAAAGAGGTTGATGTATGCACAAGCAATTACAAATACCAATAGAACAAGAAGATGCGATTAGGCAAACTTTATTGACATTCAGTGAAGTTCGCATGGCAATTATCTTTGGATCGCTCGCTAAGCACAAAGCAAGATTTAATAGTGACTTAGACATTGCAGTCTTGGCTGAAAAAAAGATAACACCAGCACTTAAACTAAAGCTTATTAATTCTTTAGCCTGCTTGGTCGGAAGGCCCATAGATTTAATCGACCTCAATGATGTTGGAGAGCCATTATTGGGTGAAATATTACAACATGGAAAAATGATTATTGGTAATGCCACGTTAAAAGGAAGTCTTTTAACTCGCCACTTATTAGACGTAGCTGATTTCGTGCCTTATCAAACCAGAATACTAGATGAAAGACGTAATGCATGGATAAACAATTAATTGCTCAAAAAATTGAATCTTTAAGGCGCTGCATTCTGCGCCTAAAAGACAAAACACCTAGCGATATTGAGGTTTTGGCTAATGATCTTGATTTGCAAGATATCATTTCTTTAAATTTAAGTAGGGCAGTCCAGCTTTGTGTTGATATTGGTGCACATGTTATTTCTGAGCAGAATTTACCCTCACCTGAAACAATGGGAAAAACATTTCAAATATTAGAACAAGCAAATATTATTGATGCAAATACAGCCGAAAACTTACAAAAAGCCGTTGGATTTAGGAATATAGCTGTACATAATTACGAGCGGATTAACTGGCTAATTGTACATGCCATTGTGAATAAGCACATGTCAGACTTCTCAAACTTTGCAAAACAAATCTACATTTACATTGATCAGACCACTGGTTGATTATGCTTTGTAGATAAATGGCTATGGGTCGTACGTTTTTTTTAAAACACGCAGCCTTGCAACAACTGCTATTGAAACCGGAAAAGTGCATGTTGAGCAGGTAATTCATATTCGTAACCGTGATTTTGAAATTGAAGTCACTGTGCAGGCGTTGTCCAATATTCGAAGAGGTGTCCCTGAAGCAGCTTTGCTTTACATTGAAACACCCGCAAGTATCGCTAAACGTGAAAATGCGAAACTAAATGGTCAAAATGAGTTCGCCCAACGCGATCGCGGAGCAGGGCGGCCGACTAAACGACAGTTGAGAGATATCAAGAAATTTACTGGCGAGGCTTATTAAAATTTAGTTTGGCTTTAGTGCTATTAAAATTTTGACGCATGTAATAAACTTACGATTACTGTTCAATGGTTGAACGCTTGTTTTAATTGAAATGCTGACAGACGAATATCGTTACAAAATACTCAAACTGGTAGAAGAAAAGCCAGAAATCAGCCAGCGTGAGCTGGCTGATGAGTTGGGTATTAGCTTGGGTAAAGCAAATTATTGTCTTAAAGCCTTAATTGATGTTGGAATATTAAAAGCAACTAATTTTCGTAACAGTAAAAACAAGTTGGCTTATATGTATTTGTTAACCCCTAGCGGTATTGAAGAAAAAACAAAAATTACATTAAGATTTTTGAAAAATAAAATACAGGAATATGAAGCCCTAGAGTCGGAAATCAAACAGTTAAGCACAGAAGTAATGCAAAAAATACAAATACAACTTTTTATAAATGGAAAATGATAAGTGCTCATTTATAAAACATGTGAGGAGTATTTTTAACAATTTAAATTTGGCGACAATGTAATGATAAATTTTACTAAAGTAAAAATAGGTGTGATCGGTTTAGGTTATGTTGGTTTGCCTTTAGCAGTTGAGTTTGGCAAACATTATGATACTGTAGGCTTTGATATTAATTCGCCCCGTGTGGCTGAGTTGAAATCTGGTCGTGACCATACTTTGGAAGTGAATGAAGCTGAACTTGCGGAAGCAAGCAAGCTAACCTACTCAGATAACTTAAAAGATATTGCTGGATGCAATGTCTATATAGTAACTGTGCCTACGCCAGTAGATAAGTATAATCGCCCTGACCTTACTCCTTTGATTAAGGCTAGCGAAAGCTTAGGTAAAGTTGTAAAAAAAGGGGATGTGGTGATTTATGAGTCTACTGTATACCCAGGAGCGACGGAAGAAGATTGCATCCCAGTCATTGAATGTGTTTCAGGTTTGAAATTCAACGTTGATTTTTTTGGAGGATACAGCCCTGAGCGTATCAATCCCGGCGACAAGGAACATCGATTCACTACCATCAAGAAGGTTACTTCGGGCTCCACCCCGGAAGTAGCCGAATTCGTGGACCGGCTTTATGCTAGTGTAGTGGTTGCGGGTACACACAAGGCGTCAAGCATTAAAGTGGCTGAAGCCGCCAAGGTTATCGAAAATACACAGCGCGATTTAAACATTGCCTTAATTAATGAACTTGCTCTAATCTTTAACATTATGGGTATTGATACAGAAGCGGTTTTGGAGGCTGCAGGTAGTAAATGGAATTTTTTACCATTCCGTCCTGGCTTGGTCGGCGGGCATTGTATTGGCGTTGACCCCTACTACCTGACGCATAAAGCACAATCTTTAGGTTACCACCCAGAGGTTATATTAGCGGGTCGTCGTATTAATGACAGCATGGCAAAATTCGTAGCTGAACAAGTGGCACGTTTAATGACAAAAAAACGCATTCATGTCGTTGGTGCGAAAGTATTAGTGCTTGGCCTAACATTCAAAGAGAATTGCCCGGATTTACGAAACAGTAAGGTAATTGACATAATAAACGAGCTTAAGACTTTCAATGCTGATGTCGATGTCTATGACCCTTGGGTAGATGTTACTGAAGCGCAACACGAGTATGGCGTTACTCCAATAAAAGATTTAGCTCCAAATACCTATGATGCTGTCATTCTGGCGGTCTCTCATCAGCAGTTCAAAGCTATGGGTCTAGAAAAAATTAGAGCACTTTGCAAGAGTAATCATGTGATTTATGACGTCAAATACCTGTTCGATGCTGATCAGGTGGATGGGCGCCTATAAGATGGCGAACAGTAAATATGAACAATTACAGGTGCGTCTGGCCGTAGAGCCTTACACCTGGCTCGTCACCGGCGTGGCGGGATTCATTGGTAGCAACTTGCTAGAAACATTACTCAAGCTTAACCAGAAAGTTGTGGGGCTTGATAACTTTGCTACTGGACATCAGCGCAATTTGGACGAAGTTCAGTCGCTGGTAACTGCTGAGCAATGGGCCAACTTCAACTTCATTAAAGGAGACATCCGCAATTTGGATGACTGCCACCAAGTTTGCCAAGGCGTAGATTACGTTCTTCATCAGGCAGCCTTGGGTAGCGTTCCGCGTAGTGTAGCAGACCCTATTACCACCAATAGCGCCAACATCACCGGTTTCCTCAATATGCTGGTAGCCGCGCGCGATGCCAAGGTTAAACGTTTCGTCTATGCCGCCTCTAGTTCTACATATGGCGATCATCCCGGACTGCCAAAAGTAGAAGACAAAATCGGCAAGCCGCTGTCGCCCTACGCCGTGACCAAGTACGTGAATGAACTCTATGCCGACGTATTCGCACGCACCTATGGCTTCAACACTATCGGCTTGCGCTACTTCAATGTTTTCGGCCCTCGCCAAGATCCCAATGGAGCTTACGCTGCCGTTATTCCCAAGTGGATCGCCAGCATGATCAAAGACGAACCTGTATATATCAATGGTGATGGCGAAACCAGCCGCGATTTCTGCTTTATTGAAAACGTGCGGCAGATCAATCTGCTTGCTGCTACCTCGGAAAATCCTGAAGCCACTAACCAAGTCTATAACGTTGCCGTCGGAGATCGCACCACGCTCAACCAACTGTATGAGCAGCTACACCTTAACTTGCTACCCAGCTATCCGCACCTACAAGGCGTGAAGCCCATTTGTCGCGATTTCCGTGCAGGGGACGTGCGCCATTCGCTGGCTGACATTAGCAAAGCCGCCAAGTTATTGGGCTACCAACCCACTCACCGCATAGATGAAGGACTTAAAGTTGCGATGAAGTGGTATGTTAGCCACATTTCTGCATAAATGGCGGGTTAAACAGCAACTCCCTCAATGAAACAAACAGTTCAACTCGGCGCTCTTTCTGCGACTAATATCGGTATTGCATTCCTGTTCCAATGGTATGTCCTCACCCAATTGGGACCTGGAATAGAGACGGATGCGCTGTTTGCAGGCATGACGATCCCACAGCTTGTATTGGCGGTAATTAGTGGCTCACTCATGCACGTATTGGTTCCACTGCTTGCAGGTGAGGACGAAAATCGCCTTCGCCACGATGCTTGGGGGTTTCTTGTTCTTGTTGGTGGCTTGTTCGGCTTGTTAGCAATTATCCTTTACGCTGCCGCCCCGTGGTGGATACCAATCGTAGTACCAGGTTTCAGTGACGCGGGGCAGGCTTTGACTATCGAACTCACGCGCATTCAACTTGTCGGCATGGTGTTTACAGCAATCAATGGCGTGCAATGGGCTGCTTATCATGCACGGCAGCAGTTTGTGTGGGCTGATTTCACCCCTATACTGGCAAGTGCTTTTTCCTTGCTGCTACTAATTTGGGCATTACCTCGTTTTGGTGTAATTGCGGCTGCATGGGGCAGTACCTTGAGCATGGGTTTGCAAACCTTGCTGCTTGCGCCCGGCATGGGCCAACCGGTACGCCCAAACCTGAAAAGTGTCGCCATTCATCAAGCTTGGCAACGCATCAAACCTCTGCTATTGGGCACAACGTATTACAAGACTGATCCTTTGGTTGATCGTTTTCTGCTTTCCACAGCCACTAGCGGCAGTCTGTCGTTGTATTATCTAGCACAGCAGATTTACGGCGCAGCCAACCAAGTAATCAACAAAGCTGTCGCTGCCCCATTGGTACCAATGTTGAGCAAGTTTCATAAGGCAGGGGATATTGAAAGCTTTCGCCGTATCTATTACCGCAAATTATGGCAAGTAGGCATGATTGGTATCGCCGGTTTGCTATTTCTCGGTGTGCTTGGCCAGTATGTTCTTGATTTGTTGGTTGGTTACGGCAATATTAGCGACGATAATGTGAAAGAATTATGGTGGGTCATGATCTGGCTGGGTGGCATGTTTGTAGGCGGATTAACAGGGCAGATTTGTTCATCCACATTTTACGCATGTGGTAACACCATAACCCCCACGCGGATGTCTATGCTGACTTACACGGTATATATTCCTTGCAAGGTGGCCGCCTTTTATTTCTGGGGCGTGGCAGGTCTGGCGATAGCAACAAGCATATATTACTTGAGCAATTTGTTATTCCTAATTTTCCTGCTAAAGAAAGAACAGGCTTTATGTGCAAGTTAATAGAAGTGATACTTTAAATAATTTCTTGTACTCTCGGTTGCATCAAGAGCGATGTAGTTGAACACATTGGCTTAAATCCATTGTTGAAGAAAGAAAAAATATAGTGGCATCACCCAATCATTCAATCATTGATGAATCCTGGCCGCCCGATGGCCTTGAGCGAGTAGACGCTTGTCCATACTGCGGTTCTACAGGGCGCAAGGTTGCATATCGGAATGTTCAGGACTGGAGTTTTTATTGCGCCCCAGGACAGTGGACCTATTGGGACTGCAATGAATGTGGCACACTGTACCTTGATCCAAGACCCACGAAGGCATCGATTGGGAGAGCCTATTCTATTTATTACACGCACGGTACATCCCGTCTTGGCAAAACACTTTCCATTGGCAAGACACTTATTCGAAACCTTTGCTACTATGCTTGGTACGGTATCGCACTTCGTCCTCGTCTTACGCTGCCTAGATTTATGTTTCCACTGTTATCCATTTTTCGACAGCACATTGAGCCGCCTTCCTTTATTCTGAGAAAGTTGAATCAATTACCCAGGGGAAAAGTAGTTGATGTAGGTTGCGGTGATGGTCTGTTTCTGGATTCGGCCAAACAGCTAGGATGGGATACTTTGGGGATTGAATTAGATTCAGAAGCGGTAAAGGTCGCCAGGGCCTCTGGACATAAGGTTATTCAGGGTACATACGAAGCTTGTACCGCGTTTGAAAACCAGATCGATTGCATCATTTGTTCACATGTACTTGAGCATGTGCATGACCCCAAAGCATTGCTTCTTGTGTTATCCCATGCGCTTAAAGCAGGGGGAATAGCGTTGATCAGTTTACCAAACGCAGGCAGTACCGTGCGGCGAACAGTGCAGGAAAATTGGCGTGGACTTGAAGCCCCCCGTCATTTGGCAATTCCCAGAATGGAAGGCTTGCTTGAGGCGGCCCGATCAGCGGGATTCGAAAAGGAAGCCTCTTTCGTTTCGAAGTTTGAAACACTGGATGCATCATTGACTATAGCGGAGCATCGTGGCATTGATATGACTGCATTGCACCGGAAGGTGGCATTAATGCAGGATGGCGCAAGAAATGTGACCGAAACGGATTCAGATTTCATCAATCTGGTATTGAAAAAGGTCGCCGTGCCAAATGATCATGCGGCCCCTAAGGTTTGAATTTTGTGTTTTCGGGGAAAATAAAAAGTGGCCTAGATGCATATGCTGAACGCACAAAATCATAAAATTCCTACTCTGCGAGTTGCAGCATTGACCAGTGGCAGAAACACACCATCGGCCCGATTTAGGGTGCGTCAGCACTTGCCGAATCTACGCAAAGCTGGTCTTAATGTATGTGAATACTGTCCCGCAATAAATCAGGGTGCACGCCTGCCAGGTGCGCTTGGAAAAATCAGGGCGCGTTATATGCCTCCGCTTATTATTGGCCAGACAGCATTGAATTTGGTGCTACGCATTCCCGGTATTGTCGGTAGTCACCAGGCTGATGTCACCTGGCTGGAACGAAATTTTATTCCAGGTCTAGACGATACGGCCACTATACTCCGCAAGCCACTCGTTGTTGATATTGATGATGCAATTTGGCTGTATAATCCGATGGGCAAGAGTCAGGTTGGTAGACTTGTTGGTCGTGCTGACATGGTCTTTGCCGGCAATACATTTCTTGCGGATTGGTGCTCTCAGTATTGTGAAAATATTCAAATAATTCCTACGGCGGTTGATGCAGACAGGTTCGTGCCACGATCAAGCGCCAAAGAGGCAGGCTCACCGTTCGTGATTGGCTGGACAGGCACATCGGGTAATTTCCGCTTTCTTCAAATGATTGAAAAGGGGCTCGACAAATTCTTGCGCGATCACCCGTCGGCGCGTTTGATGATCGTAGCAGATCGTGCACCAGACAAACTCGCTGTGCCGCCCGAACAATTAGTTTTCAGAGAGTGGGATCCAGCCACTGAACATTTGCTCCTGCATGAGTTTGACGTGGGTATCATGCCACTGGATGATAGCGAACTTTCTCGCGGTAAGTGCAGTTTCAAAATGTTGCAATATATGGCAGTCGGCATACCCGTGATTGCATCACCCTATGGTATGAATGCCGAGGTTCTTGCGTTGGGTGATTTCGGCTACGCTGCGCTCAAGGATGAGGACTGGCATGATGCGCTAACATGTTGCATCGAAAACAAAGCACTTTGTCGAATCAAAGGAGATATTGCCAGAGAACTGCTGGTAAAAGAGTTTTCCGTTACGAACATATCGTCGAAATTGATATCAGGGCTGACACATGCTGCTCGCTAATTTGCCAAGTTCAAAGAGTATTCAAACTTCGATGATTGGTATTCTGCTGGGTTTTGGCTTCGAGCTCTCTGTTTATCGTTTATCGGCGGGCAATGCAGATATTACGTTATTACGAATGAAATTAAATTCATCAGAAAAAAAATGAGCGTAAAAAAATTCAGGTTTACCAGTTGTCCTGCATGTATATTTATTAGTGTTTGGACAACTGCTATATTAATGTATTCATTAGTCTTTGGTACTATCAGCACTAGCGTACTTATTTATTTTTTGTTATTTGGTTGTTTTTTTGTTATGGGTTCAGCTCTTGCTAGCACATTTCGATATGCGCAGAATTTCCCATATACTACTTTCGCTTCAACACTGGCCTTCCTTGTTTCTATCTTAATATTCATAAATTTGTTCTACGCATTACAAGTGTTTAATTTTCTGCTGAATTCAGATTCGGTTGCCCAAGCATTTGTAGAAATTCGTCAATCCGCACTTCAAGGTGCTCCAGTAATCAACGGTATATTTTTTTATGTTAATGCAAATCAGCTCCTTTTTGGCATATCCGTGTTCGGATATATTTTGCTAAAAAGAAATAAAAATGAGCTTTCTATTGTGGATAACCGAGCAGGTATTAAAAATAATCAAGGCAGATTAAGTTATGTGTTCATGACTGGTATATTAATATCTCTTTTAGTTACTCTTTTGGACGGATCTAGGTCGTTTTTTTTAAGCGCATTGCTAGCTTTATTATTCATACTTTATGAGCTGTCGATAATCAAACTACGTCAAATTATTGCCTTTTTGATGTTGTTTATAATCCTGTTTTCCGCAACATTTTCATTTTTTCGACCGGAGGCGGGCAATGATTTATATGAGGGATTTGAATATTTTGCTCTCTACTTTTCTGGCGGGCTAGGTTCACTAGATCATGTTATTACCGGTGACGTAAATTTTTTTTTGGAATGACCTTGAATCTATGGCAAATAAAGTTGGAGCGCTAGGATTACCTTTCGGTGGCTACGACTTGGTAGCGCCGATGGAGTATGTTGAATTGGCAGATGGTTATACAACAAATGTATACACGTCTCTTGGCGTTTACTATTACTATATGGAATACACTTCTCTTTTGTTCGCTTTATTTATTGGTGGGTTTACTCAATACTTTTACTGGCTATCAAAAAAAAGTGCTCTAGGATTGTTAGCCTATTCCTTTTGTTTAAGTGCAATTGTTCTGTCAATATTCCATGACTATTTTGTATCTTTTGGCTATTTTGTATTCAAGATATTTTTGGTCCTATTCTGCATCCATGTTCTTGGATGGTTTTATAGCAGCGTAGCGTTTGTATTTAAATTTAAGAAAATCTGAAATTATGTGTGGTATTGCAGGCGCGCTCGACGTTAATCTTTCTCAAGCAGCAATTGAATCGGTTTTTGATGTTATGAAGACGCGGGGGCCTGATGGTCAAGGCGTGCTGCAACAAGGGCGTATAGCACTCATGCACACACGTCTTTCAATCATTGATCTTTCCGAGCATGCAGCACAGCCCATGGTTTCATCTTGTGGTCGTTATGTGATTGTTTTTAACGGTGAGATATATAACTATAAGCAGCTCAAGAATAATATTAAGCACGATTATAAATTTATAACTCAATCAGATACTGAGGTTATTCTTGCATATTTTATTCGTTTTGGCTCGGGTGTTCTTGAGTACCTACGGGGCATGTTTGCATTTGCAATCTGGGACAATTTAAAAGAGGAGCTATTCATCGCGCGTGACCGTTTGGGCGTGAAACCTCTTTATTTCGCATCCCTTGATCAGGGGTTTCTATTTGCTTCAAGGCCACAGGCATTGGCTGCGATGGTGCCTAGGATGAAACGTTCGATTGACAAGCAGGCATTGCGCTATTTCCTCGAATCTGGCTACGTTCCTGCGCCTTATTCAATCTTTGAGGGTGTGAGTAAGCTTGAGCCTGGGCATTACTTGACTGTCACAAAACAAGGAATTAGCAAAACACAGTATTGGTCCACGGACCAAATCAATACTGAACCGGCATTGGCGAGTGTTAATGAAGATATATTGCTTAATGAGCTAGATTCATTGATCGACGAGTCTGTGCGGTTAAGAATGGTCAGCGATGTACCTGTGGGCGCATTTTTATCAGGGGGTATTGATAGCTCGCTTGTAGCCGCCTACATGATGAAGTACACACAAGAGCCTGTCCGGACATTTACAATTGGCTTCCAGGATAAGGCATTTGATGAGAGTGGATTCGCGGCTGCTGTTGCGGCCCACTTGGGTACAACACATACCTGCGAAATGCTTGCGGTTGATGACCTTCTTGAGTTAATGCCAACCTTTATCAAACAATACGACGAACCTTTTTTTGATTATTCCGCCTTTCCTGTCATGGCGGTCTCTCGCTTGACGCGCCAAGCAGTGACCGTAAGCCTTTCTGGTGATGGGGGAGATGAGGCTTTCGGTGGCTATCATTATTATCACATAATGAACAAGCTTGAGCAGGTGCATCGATTGCCACAAATTCTACGTAAACTGGTGGGGGCATCGCTGCAGTTTGCACCAGCACAGCGCTTGCGCTGGCTTGGTCAAGTGATTGCCGCGAATGGTGCAGCGCCAGCATATGCCTTCATGAGGGGGGTGATCAAAGATGCTGGCAATCTGATGCAACCATCCCTGCGGGCAAGTACACAGTCCCTCTCACATCTTTTTGCACAGCGTGCATTAAAGCTACCTGATAATTTGTCTTATGCAGAGGTAGGCATGCGTCTGGATCTGGCTTATACGTTACCAGATGACTATTTGCAGAAGGTTGATGTAGGATCAATGGCTTTTTCTCTTGAGGCCCGAGATCCATTGCTTGATCACAAGATTATCGAATGGGCCGCCAAATTGCCCTTAAGCTGGAAGATACGGAATGGCACCAACAAATATCTTTTGCGCAAGCTGGCATATCGGTACATTCCGCAAGAAATTATCGACCGCCCCAAAATGGGTTTTGGCATACCCATGGCACAGTGGTTGCGTGGTGGCTTGCGTACATGGGGGGAGTCGCTGTTAGTGGATGATGAAGCATTTGAAGCATTGGAGCTTGATGCACGAGCGGTCAGGTCGTTATGGGCCGCGCACCAGGCAAATAAGTTACAGGCGCATACGGCGTTGTGGAGCGTGCTAGTGTTACTGCAATTTTATAAAACACAATTTGAGTCGGCATAATGAAAATTCTCATCAATGCGTTATCAGCAAGACTGGGTGGCGGGCAGACCTATTTGATTAACTTGCTTGAACACTTACCAGACAGGAATGATTTGGAAATCCTAGTCTACGCTCCTGATTCATTAAAGCTGCCACATTATGCAAAAATAAAACGCTGCACAACTCGTTGGCCAACAACAAATCCGATTGCGCGTGCATTTTGGGAGAAATTTGTATTGCCTCGGGTGCTTCGTAAAGAGGAAGTAGACGTGCTGTTTTGTCCTGGTGGAATAATAAACATCAGGCCGCCACACGGTTGCAAAACGGTAACTATGTTCAGGAACATGATACCGTTTGATATGAAAACTAGAAAGAGATTGCCCCTGGGTCTGCAAAGGATTCGTAATTGGGTGTTGGAACGTGTAATGTTAAATAGTATGGCCTCTGCTGATTTGACAATCTTTATTTCTGACTACGCACGTCACGTAATAGAACAGAGAATTAGTATTAAAAACGCTGTAACTATTCCACACGGGATTAATTCTTCATTTAGAACGTATAAACTACAACTTGTGCGACCAGAAATTGCACCGAAAGAAAAATATATACTATATGTCTCGCGATTTGACATTTATAAGCATCATTATGAAGTAGTCGAAGCTTATGCCAGGTTGCCAAAAGAGCTGCAGCAAGAGTACAAGTTATTACTTGCCGGCGAGTCTGATGGAGATGAAGCAAATCAAGTGATTGATTTAATTGCTCGATCCGGACTACAAGATCAAGTTCGTATTCTGGGGCCAGTTCCATACAGTGATTTACCTGCGTTATATCATCATGCCCATCTGGTGTTGTTTGCTTCATCTTGTGAGAATTGTCCAAACATTCTCCTTGAGGCGCTTGGTGCAGGACGACCAATCCTGTCATCCAATGTTATGCCAATGCCCGAGTTTGGAGGTGCAGGTGCGGGTTATTTTTCACCGTTTTATTCAGATGATATTGCGCGAAAAATGACGGAAGTATTGACTAACCAAGTGTTAGCAAAGGTAATGGCTGAGTCGGCAGCAACAAGAAGTGAGAAATTTGATTGGGCTACATCAGCAAAGGAGACGTGGGAGCGTATAATTGAACAGGTCAAATAAAAAGAATAATAGTGTGCGCGTTTTAATCGTCAGCCAATACTTTTGGCCAGAAAGTTTTCGCATTAATGATGTTGTCAGGGATTTACAGGAGAAAAGTGTTGAAGTCGAGATTTTGACTGGGAAACCCAATTATCCTGACGGTGAGTTTTTTTCTGGGTACAAGGGATGCGGAGTTCAGAAAGAGATTTGGCAGGGTATTACAATTTATCGTATTCCAATATTGCCCAGAGGTAGTAAAAGTGGGTTGAAATTAATATTAAACTATCTTTCTTTTGTTTTATCTGGTCTTCTAATTGCGCCTTGGTTGTTAAGAAAAAAGCAATATGACGTAATATTTGTTTACGCACCGTCACCAATTTTCCAAGCGATTCCAGCTTCTTTTTTAGGGTGGTTGAAGGGGGGGGCTGTTGTGCTATGGGTGCAAGATTTATGGCCGCAAAGTGCAGAGGCAACTGGATACGTTAAGTCTGCCTGGGTGTTAAAGTTACTTGAAAAATTGGTTCGATTTACTTATTCGCACACGGATTTATTGTTAGTTCAGTCCAAGGCTTTTGTTGAGCCTGTGTCAAAACTGGCGCCGAATATACCTATTGCATATTTTCCTAATTCGGTAGAAAAGGAGTTTTATTCTCCGCAGGTGATTCATGTGCCGAAGGTTGAGTCACTGCAATCAGGCTTTACGGTATTATTTGCCGGTAATATAGGGTCTGCGCAGTCGATGGAAACGATTGTTGCAGCGGCTGAAAGGTTAAATGTTTATCCTGAAATCAAGATAGTGATATTGGGGAGTGGTAGTAAAGAAGATTGGGTGGCGCAGCAGGTTATTGATAAAAAAATCACTAATTTGTATCTGGAAGGGCGTTTTCCAGTCGAAACAATGCCAGTGCTAATGCGGCAAGCTTCTGCGTTATTAGTTACCTTAACAAATCAGCCTATTTTTGAATTAACGATTCCGAGTAAAATACAGGCATATCTTGCGGTAGGTAAGCCAGTTATTGCCTGTTTAAATGGTGAAGGTGCCAGATTGATCACCGAAGCAAATGCTGGAGTTGCTGTAAGGGCGGAAGATGACGAGGGTTTGGCGCAAGCAATTATCAAACTTTATCAAATGTCTGAGGCTGAGCGCGTTCAAATGGGCATGAATGGACGTGCTTATTTTAAGCAGCATTTTGATGAGGAAATGTTAACTGCGCAGTTAATTAAACATTTTGAAACGCTGATTGGCAAAAAGGATAACCGTTGAGAGTTTTAGTGTTAGGTGCGAGTGGAATGCTCGGCAATGCTGTACTTCGTGTCATGCATGAAGCGCAGGGCTTGGAAGTATTTGGCACGGTGCGCTCCAGTAATGTACCCCACGTATTTTCTAAAGAGGTGGCAAAAACAATTATTACGGGTTGTGATGTTGCTGACCAAGATGCGCTTGTAAAGTTATTTGCTGAAGTGCGACCTAATGTTGTTATTAATTGTATTGGCTTAATCAAGCAGTTGGCGGATGTAGATGACCCGCTCATCACGTTGCCTATCAATGCAATGCTGCCGCATCGTTTGGCTAATTTGTGCTGCTTGGTGGGTGCGCGCTTGGTGCATATGAGTACGGATTGTGTTTTTTCTGGTTCAAAAGGCAACTACAAAGAAAGCGATATTTCAGACGCTATAGATCTTTACGGAAAATCCAAGTATTTGGGCGAGGTTGATTACCCGCATGCCATTACCTTGCGCACTTCGATCATTGGGCACGAGTTGCAAAGTGCTCATGGTCTGATTGGTTGGTTTTTATCTCAGCATAGCAGCTGCAAGGGCTTTAGGCGTGCGATTTTTTCCGGATTACCTACAGTTGTTCTGGCTAAAGTCATTCGTGATATTGTATTGCCACGAACAGAGTTAACAGGGGTTTATCATGTCGCAGCTAAGCCGATTTCAAAGTATGACTTATTAAAATTGGTGGCCGAGGTTTATGGTAAGCAAATAGAAGTGATACCTGATGATAACCTCGTGATTGACAGGTCGCTTAATGCAGAACGATTCAATTTAGCAACAGGGTATGTAGCGCCTGAATGGATTAATCTCATCAAAACGATGCATTCATATCAATAGTGCCAACAGATAGCGGTGAAATTATGTTTAAAAATAAAGTATTGATGATTACAGGTGGTACAGGCTCCTTTGGCAACACTGTATTAAAACGTTTTTTATCTACTGATGTGCGTGAAATTCGTATATTCAGTCGTGATGAGAAAAAGCAGGAAGAAATGCGCATTGCGCTCAACCACCCAAAACTCAAGTTTTATATAGGGGATGTGCGCAACTACGATAGTGTTTTCAACGCTATGAAAGGCGTCGATTACGTATTTCATGCCGCAGCATTAAAACAGGTGCCTTCCTGCGAGTTTTATCCACTAGAAGCGGTGCAAACCAATGTAATCGGATCAGAGAATGTGATGAATGCAGCAATTGCGCGTGGTGTCGCGCGTGTGGTGATGCTAAGTACTGATAAGGCGGTGTATCCGATTAATGCAATGGGAATATCCAAGGCGATGATGGAAAAATTCATGGTCGCCAAGGCGCGTATGCAAAATGCAGATGAGACGGTGCTTTGTGCCACACGCTATGGCAACGTGATGGCATCGCGCGGGTCGGTTATCCCACTCTTTATTTCTCAGCTAAAAGATGGCAAGTCACTGACAGTGACAGACCCGAATATGACGCGTTTTCTGATGTCGCTTGAAGACTCCGTAGACTTGGTGCTCTATGCATTTGAGCATGGCGAGCAAGGTGATATTTTTGTGCAAAAAGCGCCGGCTTCAACGGTTGCTGATTTGGCTCAGGCGCTCAAAGAGCTGTTCAAGAAAGATAACCCAGTGCGTGTCATTGGTACACGACACGGTGAAAAGTTGTATGAGTCACTGATTTCACGTGAGGAAATGGCAAAGGCACAGGATATGGGCGGCTATTACCGTATTCCGGCAGATAATCGTGACCTGAACTACGCCCAGTTTTTTAGTGAGGGTGAGGAAAAAATCTCGCATCAGGATGACTACACTTCACATAATACTGAGCGTTTGAATGTAGAGCAGATAAAAACATTACTGCTGAAGCTTGATTATATCAAGGAAGAATTAAATGCTTAAAGTCATGACCATTGTTGGCACTCGGCCTGAGTTGATTAAAATGAGTCGTGTCATTACCGAGTTTGATCAACACACACATCATGTGCTGGTGCATACCGGGCAAAACTACGATTATGAGTTAAATCAGGTATTTTTTGATGATCTGGAGATACGTAAGCCAGATTATTTTCTGGAAGCTGTTGGCGATAATGCTGCCCAGACAATTGCTCGTGTGATTGAAAAGTCAGATGAAGTAATGGAGAAGGAAAATCCTGATGCAATCATGCTGTATGGAGATACTAATTCCTGTTTGGCTGTAATCTCAGCTAAGCGGAGGAAAATCCCGGTTTTTCATATGGAAGCAGGTAATCGATGTTTTGATCAGCGCGTACCCGAGGAACTTAACCGTAAAGTGCTGGATCACCTCAGTGATATCAATATGGTACTCACTGAGCATGCCCGCCGATATTTAATTGCCGAGGGTGTTCGCCCCGAAACGATTATCAAAACTGGCTCGCATATGCGAGAGGTGCTTGATTATTACATGCCGAAGATTCAGGAGTCAGATGTATTGCAACGTGTAGGGCTGACTTCAGGAAATTTCTTTATTGTAAGTGCGCATCGTGAAGAGAATGTAGATACGCCTCAAAATCTGCTGGACATGGTAGAAACGCTCAATACTTTAGCTGAGGTTTACGATTGCCCAATTATCGTTTCAACACACCCCCGCACCAGAAAACGTTTAGATGCTTTAGAGCTCGGGAAGCTTAATAAACATATTCAGTTTCTTAAACCATTTGGCTTTTGTGATTATATTAAGTTGCAGATGGAAGCTAAGTGTGTGGTATCTGACAGCGGTACGATTACAGAAGAAAGCTCATTGCTTAATTTACCAGCAATTACCATTCGTAATGCGCACGAACGCCCAGAGGGGATGGATGAAGGAACACTCATTATGAGTGGTCTTAAGAAAGATAGGGTGCTCGATGCTGTGCGCGTTATCGTTGCCCAACATGATAAATCCAAGCGCGTGATGTTGCCGGTTCAGGATTACGAAGCTGGTCCCGTATCTAAACAAATATTACGCGTGGTAATGAGTTATGTAGACTATGTAAATCGTACTGTGTGGTCTAAACCAGCTTGAAAATGCATTCTGCACTGATTACTGGCGCGAGTGGCTTTGTGGGTAAGGTACTGTGTGTGCAGTTACTTGAGTATTCTTGGTCAAAAGGTACCCCGATTACTAATAGAGTTGAGTCAGCAAATACAATTTAAAGTCTCCATATAAAACTGTTGGGAAAATTGTTTGTTGGCATGCGTTTGAAAATGCTGCCTGTGTGCGTTGAGTTTTGACCAAGCGTTTATGGGTGTAGATTACTGTCCTGCGGAGTCAGATTGTTTGTGGGTCAGTTGTTCATGGTTGTGGTGAAAAGTAAATTATACTTTACTTTTATTTATCATGTCGCTAGTATTTAAACATGGATATTTTAACAATCGGTGCAATTATCAAGAAAGAGAGAGCTGCTTGTGGCCTGAGTCAAAAGGCGCTGGCTGAGGCTTCTCATGTTTCCAGAGTCACAATTGTGAATCTGGAGAAGGGTAAGGTTGGCGATATAGGTGCCATTAAGCTCTCTGAAATTGCAGAGGTGATTGGTACACCCATGTTCTCGACAGGAAAAAAATTGGATTTCGTTAAACTAACACTTAGCAATATCAATACAAGCTATAAAAAATCCATGTCAATGTATGATCTGGAAAAGTTCATGCTGAGTGGAAAGATTCAGCCAGGGCTTGAAGGGCAGGTCATGCACCTTATCGATGAAACGCCAACGTCACTGATTGCCGGTGCCGTGAAACAACTTGCTACTAAAAGAAATATCAACGCGAAACAGGTTTGGAAAACGCTTGCAAACGTAGCCAACGAAATTAAGTCGCCGAACAAGTTCTGGAATGCTGTTGGCTAGACCTGCCCTAAACTTCCCGGATGGTCCATGGGTAGCCCTTCTTGAAAAGGCGTACAGCCTATTTGACGCTGTTGCTTCAGATGGTTTCACTATTCCTCGATGGAGTTTGGGTGGCGGCACCGTACTCATGTTTTACTATGCGCACCGCAAAAGCAAAGACATCGATATTTTTATTCCTGACCCCCAGTTATTAGGCTACATCAATCCACGTACTGGTGGCCGCGGGGAGGATATTACGTCTGAGTATAAAGATACTGCAGAATATGTGAAGCTATTTTTGCCTGAAGGTGAAATAGACTTCGTTGCTTCATCTACCCTGACCAAAAATCCCTTTGAAGCGCATGAGGTGCTTGGTAGAAACATTCTACTTGAAACTCCGATTGAGATTGTGGCAAAAAAGCTATGGCATCGTGGCGATAGGGCAACCCCACGTGACTTGCTCGATCTCGCAATGGTGATGGAGCATCACTATGCTGATATATTGGATCATTGTGACGTATTCGTTAAGAATATCGAAGTATTTACCAATCAATGTGAGTCACGCAAATCCATCATGATGCCAGCGTTCGATGCAATTGAAAAAATAGACTTCGATATGAGCTTCGATGAATGCCTGGAACGAGTAAATAAACTCAAGGCTGATTTGCTTAAAGCACCATCGGATCCATGGTAATTTTACTGTGACCAGTATTTAACTTTGTAGCTATTAAAATCAACCGCATATTGCTAAAGAAATAATATTATAGGAAGCAAGAGTTTTGCGTAGATCAACATTAGGTTTCGGTAGTTGTAGATAATTATTATGAAATTACTTGTGACAGGTGCAAACGGTTTTGTAGGTAGGGCGCTTTGTGCTGAGCTAATAAAGCAAGGATTAACTGTATTAGCGGCGGTACGTGAAAAAACGGCTATAGAAAGCTGCACACCTGTTGTAATCGACAATATCAATAATGCAACAAACTGGGTAACTGCATTATCTAATGTTGATGTGGTGACTCATCTAGCTGCTCGCGTACACGTCATGAATGATCATGCATCGGATCCGTTAGCTGAATTCCGAAAAGTGAATGTTGATGGCACACTTAACCTTGCCTGGCAGGCAGCCAAGGCAGGCGTTAAACGATTTATTTTCATTAGCTCGGTCAAGGTAAACGGTGAACATACTGAGATGGGTATGCCATTTACTGAGCTTGATAATCCCAGCCCGCAAGATGCTTACGGCATATCAAAGCTTGAAGCTGAACAGGGCTTGTTGAAATTAGCGCAAGAAACGGGCATGGAGGTGGTGATTATTCGCCCGCCTTTAATCTATGGACTTGGCGTAAAAGCCAATTTTGCCAGTTTGTTAAGCGTTGTTAAAAGTGGGGTGCCCCTGCCACTAGGGGCAATTCATAACAAGCGTAGTTTTATCTATGTTGAAAACCTGGTGAATTTCATTTTGCTTTGTATTCATCATCCATCAGCGGCAAATCAGACATTTCTGGTTTCTGATGGGCAAGACCTTTCTACAACAGAGTTGCTGAAAGAATGTGCAAAGGCGTTGGGGGTGAGGTGTTGGCTTTTGCCAGTTCCGCAAAAACTGATTGAAATTTTTGCTACTCTGATAGGCAAAAAAGACGTCGCGCAACGTTTGTGTGGAAGCTTGCAGGTGGATATTACCAAAGCGCGTGAGTTGTTGGGGTGGAGCCCGCCTAATACTGTTGCTGACGGTTTAAAGGCAACTGCACAGGCTTTGACCTAAGTATAATTTAACACCTAATGGTTGCATTGTTAAATCATGCTGTTATACTAATATTTAACTATAGTTAGTATAACAGCATGACTTCTTTTTATTCAGATATTTCTACTAATGCGCAAACTGCTTATGCCCAACTTTTGGATGTTGCGCTATCAACTGAACATTTTAGGTCTGTAGCGGATTTACCTGGATCTTTTTCGGCTAAAACAGTAAAGGGGCACAAATATTGGTACTTTCAATATACTGAGCCATCAGGAAAGTTAAGGCAGGTATTCGTTGGGCCAGACACTGATGCTGTAAAGGCCTTAATTGCAAAAAAGGCTGATTCCGCTATTTCAAAGGAGTTGCAGCCATTGGCTGCTGCAGCTGTAGCCCTCGGTTGTAATGCACTGATATCTAAGCATCTTCGCGTTATCTCCAGATTGGCGGAGTATGGTTTTTTTAATGCAGGAGGCGTACTAGTAGGCACGCATGCATTTCATGCTTATGGCAATATGCTGGGGGTAAAGTGGGGTGATGCTTCTCGTACACAGGATATTGACTTTGCCCATGCAGGCAAGAATATATCTTTGGCATTACCCTCAAATATAGAGGTGAATACCCAGGGTGCAATTGATTCATTAGGGATGGGCTTGTTACCAATTTCGGGGCTTTCCAATGTGACTGGGGCAACCTATCTGAGTCCTAAAGACCCTTCTTTTAGGTTGGATTTTTTAACTACGTTACATCGTGGATTTGAGAAGCCATATCAGCACCCCGCATTAAATGTGAATTTGCAGCCATTAAAATTTATGGAATATTCTTTAGAGCAGGTACAAAAAGCTGTTCTGTTTAATAGCGAGGGGGCTGTCGTTGTGAATATCCCCCATCCTGCAAGATTTGCGCTACATAAACTCATTGTATATGGAGAGAGGGAGGGGGCTTTTGTAGCTAAATCTTCGAAAGATTTATTGCAGGCTGCTTCACTTATTAAATTACTAAAAGAACGCAGGCCTTGGGAAATTGAATCGGCATGGTTGGATATCACTAAACGAGGAAAAGGTTGGGTTACAAGAGTTAAGCATGGAGTGAATGCGTTAAGTCAGGTGTACCCAGACGTTGAAATTTCACAGTGGTTAAGCGTCTAACTGGGCGATAATATAAAAAGATAATGAAACGTATATTTGATTTATTTTTGGCGTTGTTTGCAACGTTAATTCTGGTATTGCCTTTCTTGCTTGTGGCGCTAACGGTCAGAGTAACGTCAGCTGGTCCTATTTTATATTGGTCTGACCGCGTGGGTCGTAATAATGAGGTATTTAAAATGCCAAAGTTTCGTTCGATGCGGATAGATACGCCTGCTATGGCGACGCATCTTTTACCTGATCCAAAACAATTCCTGACTCCGGTGGGTTCATTCTTGCGTAAATCAAGTTTGGATGAAATACCTCAACTCTTGAGTATTATCAAAGGGGATATGAGTTTTGTAGGTCCACGTCCGGCATTATTTAATCAGGATGATTTGATTAAATTGCGCACGTATTATGGTGTTGAAAAGTTAGTGCCAGGTTTGACTGGCTGGGCGCAGATTAATGGGCGAGATGAGTTGCCAATCCCGGATAAAGTAAAGTTGGATGTCGAATACTTGCACAAACAATCTTTGATATTTGATATAAAGATTATTTTTCTGACCTTTATCAAAGTGTTAAGGCGTGACGGAATTCAGCATTAGGCATGTTGAGCTTCAGATAAGGTAGAATTAAAACCTATGAAAAAAACACTGATGAATCCGCGTACTTTCTTGGCTTTGCTGCATGATGTCGGTGCGGCTTGCATTGCTTGGGGTCTGGCTTATTTACTGCGATTTAATTTCTCAATCCCGGCAGAGCATGCTCAGTCCATGTTGGGGACTATTGTTTGGGTTATTCCTTTACAGGCTGTTGTTTTTGTTGCGTTAGGTTTGTATCGGGGAATGTGGCGGTTTGCCAGTGTGCCAGATCTTAAACGAATCTTGTTTGCTGTAAGTTTTGCTGCTGTATTGGTTGCGGCGGTCTTATTTATGATGCATACGAGCTTGGTTGTTCCACGTTCGGTACTGATTCTAGACCCGATATTACTTGTTTTAATGATGGGTGGCAGTCGCTTTGCCTATCGCGCCTGGAAGGAGCGTCAGCTCTACGGCATGACACTTAATCAAGGTAACCCAGTGATTGTGTTGGGAGCTGGTGAGGCTGCGGTTGCGTTGCTTAAAGATTTGTCTCGTAGCGCTCAATGGCGTGTTGTTGCTTTGCTGGATGATGACTCTAGCATGCTAGGCCGAGAAATCTTTGGCGTGAAAGTGAAGGGGGGCATTCGTCAGTTGGGCGAAATCAGCAAGCGCTTGGGTGTGATGCATGCCATCGTTGCTATGCCGTCTGCACATCATCAAAAA
>Ga0172367_10002536_pt1 | contig 24889 bp, 18 predicted proteins | sample Lak10m_FD_114542 | JGI IMG/M metagenome (GOLD analysis project Ga0172367, IMG submission 114542) | Freshwater microbial communities from Kabuno Bay, South-Kivu, Congo - kab_022012_10m | ecosystem: Environmental > Aquatic > Freshwater > Lake | place: Democratic Republic of the Congo: South-Kivu...
AACGGATGCCAAGGGCTGTACCGTAACATCCGATTCTTTCCGGATTTCTCGCCCGGCGTCGGCCCTTGCCGTAGTACTCAACTCCCAGAACGCTACCTGTATTGGTATCAACAACGGACAAGTATCGGCAGTGGCATCGGGCGGTAGTACGCCTTATGCCTATGCCTGGAGCAATAATCTCCCTGCCAACCAGATGTCGCATTCCAATGTCGCCGTCGGACAGTACCGTGTAACGGTTACCGATGCGCGCGGTTGCGCGGTGAGCGCTATCGGCCAGGTGGGCCAGAGCGCTGGCGTATCCATTACCTCCGTACAAACGACCCCGATTGATGCCGGGTCGGATGGAGCGGTTAACGTGACCGTTGCTGGTGGCCAGACTCCGTATGCATTTAGCTGGACAGGCCCCGGCGGGTATAGTCGTGCAACAGAAGATATCAGTGGCGTTGGAGTGGAGGGATCCTACTGTTTCCGGGTTACCGATTCACAAGGATGTTTTGATACTACTTGTGTGTCTGTATTGAAAAGACTCAAGTTTAGCAACGCGATTGTTCGGGATGCGTGTTTTGAAACAGCCAACGGAAGCGTTGTGGTAGATATCACCGGTGGCAAGACCCCTTATCAGTTCTTGTGGAGCAATGGCGCGATTACCCAAAACCTGGACAGCGTACGGGGTGGGGCCTACCGACTGACCGTGACGGATGCCACGGGCACCACGCTTACGGGGAGCTTTGATGTGCCGGAGCTTTCCGGAATCCTGATTAACGCTACCTTTAACCCTTCCCGTGGTCCGGAAGGTACGGCAAATGGAAGCATTGTACTGAGTGTAAGCGGAGGAGAGGCGCCATATACCTACAAATGGAATACCAATGCGGTGACTGCTACGCTGAGCAATCTGGCTAAAGGAGAATATTGCGTAACCGTAACGGATGCCAAAGGCTGTACGATGGTGCGCTGTATTCAGATAGAACTGGTGTCTCTGCCCTTGGCCATAGAGGCCACGGTCACTAATAACAAATGCTTTGGCCAGACACAGGGCATCATCCAGATTCAGGTTACAGGTGGCCTGGCACCCTATTTTGCGTTGTTCAACGATGGCGTGCGGGTAGATGCCAACTCGTCGGGGGTGGTAGAGCGGAAGAACCTGGCTGCCGGTACGTACACGTATGTCATCACGGATAAGGAAGGCTCAACCATAGCCAACAGCTCCCTGATTACGCAGCCAACAGCCGTTTCGATAATGAGCGCGGTCGTGAAGCACGACAATGATGCGCCCGGATGTACAGGTGGTATCACTATCACGGTAGGTGGGGGCGCTTCCCCGTATTTCGTTCGCTGGAACAGCAATAATGCCGGCCTACTGATTACGAATCTCTGTGAAGGTCAGTATGTACCAACGGTAGAGGATGCCAATGGATGTATGGTCACTTTTGACCCGATTGAAATCAACACCTTCACGTTCCTCGGTCAGATTGTGGATAATGTGTGCCCCGGTGATGCAGGCGGCGATGTGAACTTAAATATTGCAGGCGGCGCAGCTCCCTATACCTATTTCTGGCTCAACAGCAAAGGGGATACTATTTCGCGCACCAAAGATCTTTCCAATGTGGTTTCGGGCACCTATCGTGCTATTGTAAAGGAAAGCTCGGGTAACTCCCTGCTGAAGGAATTTGCCATCGGCACCAAATCAAGCCTCAGCGCCCGCGCGTTGGTTACATCTAATTTCCGGACCTATGGTGTCAGTTGCCGCGATGCCGCTGATGGAGTGATTGAAGCCACTGCATTAAATGGTATTGGGGTGAACTATATCTACGCCTGGCTGCTCGACGAAAACCTCGTCGGCTCCGAACAAAAACTAACCAAGGCGGCGGCAGGAACCTACAAAGTGCAGGTAACGGACGAAGCCGGTTGCATGACGGAGGCTATGGCCGAACTCACCGCACCGCCGTTGCTCGGGGTGAGTGGATCGGTCAATCATATCTCCTGTGTAGGTGCCAGAGATGGGGATATCCTCGTTTCCGCCAGTGGGGGAGTACCCGGATCCATTTATACCTATCGGTGGAGCACCGGTGCTACCGGACCACGGATTAGCTTCCTCACCAAAGGGAATTATACTGCTTCGGTGACAGATGCCAATAACTGTACGGTTTCTGGCTTGTTTACGGTGTTGGAACCACAGGCTATGGTGGTATCCGTCGAAACTACTCCGGCAACCGTAGATGCACCGGATTGCGACGGTGCTGCCCGGGTTACCGTGACCGGTGGTACGCGTCCGTATGCCTATGTGACGAACGTGCCCAATGCAAAATCCACAGATTCTGTATTCATTAAGTTGTGCCCAGGCGATTATGCCCTGGAGATTGTAGATTCCAGAGGATGCAAGACAAGCCCGGAGCGAATGACGTTTACCATTCTCGACCGCACGCTTCCTTGTTTGGACGCACGTACCGTGATTACCCCGGATGGCGACGGTGCAAACGAAACCCTTGAAATCCGTTGCATCGAAGAACTTACCGACAACCGCATTTTTATCTTCAATGAGTGGGGGCAAAAAGTATTTGAGGCCCAGAATTACAATAACAACTGGAACGGCACCACGCAAAATGGGGAGGAACTTCCCGAGGGTGCTTATTTTTATGTACTGGAATATACCGATATTAATAGCGAGCGTGTACAAATAAAGGGCTCGATTACGTTGTTAAGATAAATTAAAAAGGCGGCAGCTTTCACTCCCAAAAACAGAGCTGCCGCCAGTATTTTACCATAAACCGATCAAAAACTATGAAAAAATTATGCATTGCACTGCCCTTCCTGTTGGGAAGCAGTGTCCTGTTTGCTCAAAATGAAGCAGTTGTTTCGCATTATCAGGTAGCTCCTGTATTGGTTAATCCGGCTTACGCTGGTTTCAAGGGTACTAATCAGGTCTTTTTTCACGCCCGATCACAATGGAGCTCTTTTCCAGATGCCCCCAAATCAGTGGGGGTACAGTACCAGGGCGCATTTGGTAACTCATTTGGCCTCGGTGTAGGCATTACTTCCCAAAGCGCCGCCCGCCTGAATGAAATGAAACTCCGCCTGAATTACGCGTTCCGCTTTAAAGTACAAGAGACCGTCAAGCTGGCAATCGGCTTCTCCACCGAATACCAGCAGATGCGCTTAGGCAACAGTATTTTGTCGCAGCCTATCTACGACTACGATAATATCCTAAACGACGTAGCCGACGGCCGGCAGGTTTTTGATGCCTCACTGGGCATATTCAGCACATTCAATGAGAATACTTTCGTAGGACTTTCTTTTGCCAACCTCATTAGTGCCCGCTTGAATGATATCGTCACGAACAACACGGAAAGCTCTTTCCTTCGGTATTATCTCATTTATGCCGGCCACCGGTTTTATCTCAACGGAGGCGTAGCCAGTGTCGAGCCGTCGATTATGCTGCGCCAACTCAAAGACTCCCCCTTCCAGGCGGATATCAACCTGAAATTGGGATTCCTGAATGACCGCGTCATAGGAGGCCTCTCTTATCGCTCCTTGAAATCACTCGGTTTCCTGCTGGGCTCCGAAATTGCAAACAGCTTCCGGGTATTCTATTCCTACGATATGACGTTGCAAGACATCCAGCAGTTTAGTTCCGGTACCCATGAATTAACCCTGGGTATTGGACTCAATTCGCCGGATAAACGCAAAAGCCCGCTCAGGCGTTAAATACGACCGTTTACACATTATTATGTAAGTTTAGCCTAATTGGAACCGTTAAGTTCTTGTGAAAATAAATAATATGTTTAATTTTGTGAGACAGATACAGTACTCCCCCCTCATCTGTATTTCCTCGTTATCACGCATGTTGGTTACAGGGTAAATTACCTGTATATGTAATCGGAATAAATCGATAGGTTTACCCTTCGGGGTATGTAAGATAAATCGGTTTTTGGGATGGCCTCTCTCCAGACTTTGGAGGGGGGCTTTTTTTTTGAAAAAATATTACTCCGCAGAGTTTGGCACGGTTTTTTATACACATTAGGAAAAAATGTCAGATAAGATGCACCACTTGATTTTTTGTGTGCAGGAATGATCAAACAAACAATTCGAGAAAGCCAAGACAGGATTACGCCTGATGCGTGATGCCTGTCAAAACCGGGCAGACCTTTTGCTAACCATTTCGTCGGCTTCCATCGGAACCGTTGTGCGCAGCACAAGGGATGCCCATTTTTTAACCGTCAAATTCCGTACTATGAAAGGAGTAATTTCCCAAAGGCTTCTGTTGCCCACTCGGCGACGGAGTCTATTCGCCAGGCTGGGGGATGAAGTTTGGAAACATCCCTGGTGGTTTGTGCTGTTCATTTTTCTGAGTTTTGGGCATACGCTTTCTGCCCAGGCACAAGCACCCTGTACTTTTACTTGCCCGACTACGGACCCCGCTAGTCCACTGACTCTCTTTGCGGGGACGAGCTGTAATGTGTTGTTTAAGCCAAGCAACCTGAGCGTCATCGCCAACAGTTGCCCCGATCCGATTGAGCTTCGGGTTATTAAGGATGGGGTCACCTTAGGAACCGGCTTAGATTCAGTAAGTGTGAATATGACGCCCCACCTGGGCGAAATTTTCTGGATCGAGGTGCGCTACGGCTCCAGTTTGTTCTGTACGATTTGGGCTCGGGTACTCGACGTGACCGGCCCACAACTGACGTGCAGGGATACTATATTGCCTTGTACTGGAAATACCAGCCCATTGGCATTGGGATTCCCTACCGCAGCCGAAAACTGCGACCCAGGCTATTCCATTTCATTCGTGGACAACGTGCGGATTAATTCCTGCGATAGCCTCTATCCCACGGTTATTACCCGTACCTGGACGGCAGTGGACGGGAGCAATAACATCGGTACCTGTGTACAGACCATCCGACTAACCCGTCCGGTGCTGACTCAGATTTCCTTCCCGCGAGACACGGTGTTGGATTGTGCCGCAACGAGCACCGGTCCGGATGCTACCGGATATCCAACCTGGCAAAATGGAATGTTTTCCAGTCAAAGCCTGTGTGCGTTTAGTGTGACCTATACCGACCAGGTCATTCAAAATCCGGGTTCTAATGGTATTTGCAGAACGATCCGCCGAACCTGGCGAGTGCTGAATGTATGTACCGCCCTGGATACCATTGGCCCCATTCAAACAATACAGGTGGTGGATACTACCCGACCTACTATCGTGTGTCCGGCAGCAAAAAACGTTCGTACCAGCATCGGCAAATGTACGGCAACCGTGTATCTGGATAACCCTATTATTGGAGATAACTGCGACCCGGATGTCTTCTTCACGGTAGCTACCTCCTATGGATCGGTGGGTACCGGCCCACACAGCGATGTCGCACTCGGAACCCATAGTGCTACCTATACCGCCTGGGATGGCTGTGGCAACTCCCGCTCCTGTATCACGACCGTGACGGTGGTGGATGATGAGCGCCCCATTGCCATTTGCGACGACGAGCTGGTTATCTCACTGAATGAAACGGGTACGGCCGTGGCATCCGCAAAAAACTTCAACGAAGGCAGTCGCGACAACTGTGTACAGAACCTTTACTACAAAATTCGCCGTATGACTACCGGCGGATGTAATAATATCAACGGCGATGATTCTGCTGTCACCGCAGGTATCCAGGAATGGTTTGACGACAATGTGTACTTCTGCTGTGAAGACGTAAGTGCTACTGGGGTGACGATACCCGTTATATTGCGTGTATATACGGTGAACCCCGGTGCTGGTCCGGTGAACCCTGCCCGGGAAATCCCAGGTGGCGACCTATTTGGCAAGTACAACGAGTGTATGTCGATGGTGCGCGTAAAAGATCCTATCCTGCCGCAAGTGTACTGCCCCAATAATACCGTAGCAGAATGTACAGCGGATTTGACAAATACAGCGCAGTTTGGGAGCCCCGTGGTGCTGGCCAATTGCGGCTATAACCTCGATTCGCTGGAGGTATCCAATATCGACAACTGTGGCCGCGGTACCATCACACGTACATTTACTGCATCCAAGCCAGGTAGCCTCTTAAAAGCCTCCTGTACGCAGACGGTTACAGTACAGAACAACCAAAACCTGCGCTCCGCGGATATCGTCTGGCCAAAAAATATAACGATTGAAATATGTGGGGCTTCTACCGAACCACACAACCTCCCTTCCGGGTATCAGCAACCAGATATTCTCCGACAACCAGCCTGCGGGTTGAGTGCAGTGAGCTATCAGGATCAGTTTTATGATGCCGCGCAACCCGCCTGTTTTAAAGTCTATCGCACCTGGACGGTCATCGACTGGTGTGTGTTCGATCCCTCTGTATCGGCTACTGCTGGTAAGTTTCAATTTACCCAGGTGATCGATGTACAGGATCATACGCCCCCGTCTTTTGTTTGCCCCGCCGATATTGTCGTGCCTGCAGCCACCGGTTGCCAGTCGGCACAAGTACTGATGCCGGCACTGGTAGCCACAGACTGTAGCCCAACGCTCCGCATTGTCAATAACTCACCGTTTGCAGCCGCGCCGGGTGCCAATATTAGCGGAACGTACCCCTTGGGTACCACCTCGGTAAAATATACCATTACGGACGGTTGCGGTAATGTAGCTTCTTGTGCAGTGCGCGTGACGGTGGTAGATCAGAAGGGCCCGGGCGTGATTTGTATAAAAGGACTTTCAACCAGTATTGCGCAGATGCCAGCCGGCGTAATGGCCATGGTGGATGCCAAAGCATTTGACGCAGGTACCACGGATAACTGTACGGAAAAAACAGATATCAAGTTTACCATACGGAAAGCCATTGGTTCGGTGCTCACCGCACCTACCGCTACCCAGCTTACTTTTGATTGCGCCGATATCGGAGAGGTTCCGGTGGAACTTTGGGCTACCGATGAATCCGGCAACAGCAGTGCATGTATCACTACTATTCGGATAACCGATAACAACAATCTTTGCCCTCCGGATATCGGACAGGGTACGGTGGCAGGAGCTATTGTTACCGAAACCGGCAACGATGTGGAATACGTGAAAATTCATATTAAATCCAATAAAGAAGTGCTGCTTTCTACCGGAGCCGACGGGGCATTCCAGCAAGGAAACCTGCCTTTTGGATACGACTACATCATCGAGCCTAAGCGCAACGACGACCTGATGAATGGGGTGAGTACCATAGACCTTATTCGCCTGACCAAGCACGTACTCGGAGTCCAGCCTTTTACCAGCCCTTATCAGTATATCGCAGCCGACCTGGATAAGTCGGGGAGTATCTCTACGCTTGACCTGATAAAGCTGCGTAAGCTTATTCTAGGGAAAGATACCGAGCTGTCGAACGGAAATACCTCCTGGCGATTCGTAGATGCCGCCTTCCGCTTTCCGGAAGGAACGAACCCGCTGCAAACCGGATTTCCGGAGTTCAAAAGCTTTAAGAACTTCAAGACGAAAGGCGCTGAAGCCAACTTTATCGCCGTTAAAATCGGCGATATCAATGGATCGGCGATACCCAATAGCCTGATGAAGAGCGAATCCCGCGCTACGGGCGGAGATTTAATCCTGCGGGTGAAAAACCAGCAATTCAAATACGGAGAAGAAATGGTGGTGGACGTCGTGGCCGATGAGCTAAAAAATGTAAACGGCTACCAGTTTACCCTCGATTTCGATGAACGCCTGATAGACTTGAAGGAAATGCGGTTTGGTGATTTCCTCACGATGACGGAAGACAACTTCGGATTCAGCGGCTTGGATAAAGGCCGAATTGCTACCAGTTGGACGAAATCGGACGAGAAAATCACCGAAGGATCAGTTGTCCTCTTTAGTATGGTGTTTTCCGGCAAACAAAGTGCCGACCTTCTGACTGCTTTGGGCTTATCCAATCAGCCGACTAATCCGGAAGCATACAACAAAGAAGGAGAGCTTATGCAAATCCTGCTCAATATCGAAGGGGAGGATGGCGAGGTGCAAACGGAAGGTCGCTACGAGCTATTCCAAAACTTCCCAAACCCATTCAGCGATAGAACCACCATTGGGTTCATTCTGCCGAGTGAAATGGAAGCTTCCCTCAAAGTCTTTGATATGGCCGGACGCCTGGTTTATCAGCGAAGCGGCCAGTTCCCGAAAGGATACAGCGAAATGACCGTCAATTACAGCTATCTGAATGGATCCGGAATGTACTTCTACCAGTTCGCAACCGACGAATTTACCGCTACCCGAAAAATGACTCTGACCGGCGGCCAGTAAGCCCCGCCGTTCAGCCAATTACCGAATGAAGAATAGCTTTTCATAGTTGTTTATGGACGGATTCCGGCAGGGCTACCAAACGCCCTGCCTTTTTTTTATTTTAGCCCAAACGTTACCCCCTTGAAAAACTTCAGACAACAAATTGGTGCCCGCGGCGAACAAATGGCAAAGGCTTACCTCGAAGCAGCCGGCTTTCAGATTATAACTTGTAACTGGCGATACAAACGGGCAGAGATAGATATCATCGCAAGGGAGGGGGATTTTTTGGTCTTTGTAGAGGTGAAAACCAGAAAGAATGAAAGAAACGGCCCACCAGAGGCATTTGTCTCTACCCGTAAACAGCGGTTGATGGCCTCCGCTGCCTCCGCCTACTGCGCCTCCATCGCCTTTTCCGGCGAATTGCGTTTCGACGTGGTTTCAGTGCTGTTTTCAAAAAAAGACTACCATATTACCTTAATCCGGGATGCTTTTTTCCCGGGCTTATCCAGTTAATCAGATTTTTTCAAAGGAATGGCGGGTGAGTCCAAATAGCTGTGCATCTACCGGCTCTCCACTCTGTCGCTGGAATTCTTCCCGAAGGTCTCCTTCCCGAATAAACCCACATTTTCGGGCAATACGCTGCGCAGCGACATTTTCTACACTAGTCAGCAAACTGACTTTTTGTATCCCAGTTTTGATAAAGATTGTTTGTAACAACGCCCGCAATGCTTCACTCATCAGCCCCTGCCCGTTCCTGTCCTTGTCCATAAACCCTTGGCACCAGGCTTTGCGCCAGGATGGGTCAATGGGGCTAAGGGATAAATATCCAATCAGCTTCGCACTCTCCTTATCCCAAACCGCATAGGCCAGCGCTTCCTGCCGAAGCCATGCGGCCAGCTGCTGACGTACAAAAAACTCAGCCTCCGATTGGTTGGCCAGTTCGGGGAGCATAGGGGGCAATAAGCTTTCCAGTATCACGCGGTTCGCAACGTACAGTTCGTAAAAAGCAGCTCCTTCCTGCTCGCGAAACCGGCGCACAACCATCCGGTGCGTGATAATGACTGTATCGAGATGAAGTAATTCTTCTTTCAATTTTGTTTTTTTAAAAATTTGAAAATCAACAAATTGAAATTTTATTTTTCATTTTAACCGCTTTTTGAAACGGGTATTTGAATGGTTTTTTGGGATAGATTTGGTATTGCGCTTAAAGGTGGCTAGCCGTACCTTGTGCCAAATACGGAAAGAATCGGGCACCAGGTGGCGCACTCCGTATTTCTATCCTGTCCTGATCAGCACCTGTCCAACTTTGTACTATGATGAATGGACGGGCGTATCCCTTTTTAATCTTAAGTCTGTTTTACGTAGTTGGCCTGCTGCTCGCATCTTGGCTTGGGGATTGGTTGTGGGCAAAGATACTTTTTGATTTCCTAATATTGAGTACTGTTGCCGCCTGGTGGACGGCCATACAGCCCTTTCATTATCGCCTGCGCAGTATTTTTACGGTGTGGGCATGGCTGTCAATGCTCCTGCTCGGTGCCTGGCGCTATGCGTCGGTGGCAGAAGATACCCGGAGCGCGGTTCAGTTCATGCAGCCCTACACCGGCCACCATTTGTCGGTTCAGGTGATGGTGGAAGAGGTGAAAGCCCGGCCTGGAAAATGGCAGGTGATGGGCCGGTTGTTGTGCGTGGCAGACAGTGTAGAAACAGGAAACCTGCGCCGGCCTATGCGGCTACTATTGTACGTAGAAGAGCGAGCCGTGGGACTGCAAGCGGGCGATTGCGTATATGGCCTGACCCAATTGCAGGAGATACCGGATAACCCCAACCCTTTGCTTTTTAACTATGCCTCCTTCCTGCGACAAAAGGGCGTTTATTTTCAAGGGTTTTTATCGGCAGCGCATTGGCAAAAGCTGGACGGCGCAAAAGCGGGTATTCATTGGCAGCGTTATCTGTTTCGCCTGCAGGCGCTATGTATGCGCCGGCTGAAGCAGGCGCTGCCGGAGCCGGATCGGCTGGCGGTAGGTGCTGCCCTTATTATAGGCAATCGGGAGCAATTGGATAGGTCGGTGCGGGAACTATTCAGCCGCACAGGCGCTATGCATATTTTGGCTGTCTCGGGCCTGCATGTTGGACTAATAGCCTGGTTGCTTGGCTGGGTAATGGGGAGGGTGCCCTCTATGAGTAGCCGCTGGCGGATAGGGGTTCAGATCAGTGGTGTTTGGGGTTATGTACTGCTCTGTGGAGCCGGCGCATCGGTGGTGCGTGCCGGTGTCATGTTTAGCTGGATGGCACTGGGGAAGGAGCTAAATCGGCCGGTAGATATTTGGAACGCGCTGAGCGGTTCGGCGCTATTCCTACTTATATACGACCCCGGCTGGTTGCTGGATATGGGGTTTCAGCTCTCTTACCTGGCAGTGGCCGGCATTGTGCTGTTTCAGTCGCAACTGGCAGGATGTTGGGAGCTGAACAACCGCTTGGGGAATTATTTCTGGAGCTTGACCACCGTGGGGATTGCTGCCCAAATGGTCACCAGCCCGCTTACCATCTACCAGTTTCATCAGTTTCCCTTTGCTTTTTTGCCGTCCGGATGGGTAGCCGTTCCCCTGGGGGCTGTGGTGCAGGTGCTCGGAGTGGGGGTATTGTTGGCAGGCGATGTACCTGTTTTAGGGGACGTGCTGGGTTTTTTGTTGGGGCATGCGATCGGTGTGATGCTCACGGCACTTCGGTGGATGGCGAATATTCCCGGACAGTGTGTCGAGGGAATCTGGATGGATACATGGAGTGTAGTATGGCTATTCCTTCTCGTGGGTGTGCTGGCCTCCTTTCGGGGGCTAAACCCCGAAAAATGGAAGGTATGGCTATTCTTGGGGTGTCTGTTGGCCGGAGGATTGGGGCGGGTATATGCTATCGGGCTTCGTGCGGAAAAGCAGTGGCTTATCTGCTATGGAGTTCGGGGAGCTACCCGTTTGGAGTGTTGGAATGGTGCCCAGGTTGCCGTGTGGAGTAAGGGGTCGGAAGAAGATATAGCACGTGCTACCGAAGGAATCTACCTCAAATTCAGACCGACCCGTGTATTTCGTTGGCCGGAGGAGAGCCCGGATTGGGCTGATTGCGTAGAATCGCGCATTTGTGCCCAGGATCTCCGGATTTTTGTATGGGATGGGGAAGATAAAAGTATCCGGCTTCCCGATGCAGACGCAGATTACTGGCTGTTGCGGGGTAATCCATTTATTCCTAAAGAAGAAATGTTGGAACGGCGACCCCTCCGGGGCCTGCTGATAGACGGGAGTAATGCCCCCCTAAAGGTCAATTATTATATCAAATGGGCAGCTGCGCGTGGTATTCCGGTCTGGAATATCATGGAGCAGGGAGCCTGGATACATCCCCTGACGCGATGAGGCAGAAAGTATGGAAGCAGTTTTTTTATTACGCGCCGTTTGAGAAGCGGGCAATCGTTTTTTTGCTGGGTATGTCTATAGTGCTGCTGGCAGTTCCGCGACATTTTTTTCTCAGACCTCCTCAGCCGCTTGCCTTGAGTGCAGCGGATAGTGTGTGGTTGTTTCGGCTCAAAGAGCAGGAAGCTCGGGCGATACCTTTAGCTGCGTCGAGGCGGGAGCGTTCGGTGCAGCCGCGGCGCATCGCAGCACCATTTAACCCCAACCAGGTAGATACCGCAGAGCTACTGGCTATGGGGGTATCGCCACGGGCAGCAAATAACTGGATGCGATACCTTGAAAAAGGGGGCGCGTTCAAATCAGTGGCGGAAGTAGGCCGGATTTATGGGCTGGACAGCGAGGTTTTACAGCAGATGAAGCCCTATCTGATTTTTTCGCCCACCCCTGCAAGCCGTGCGCCGCGCCAGCGCACAACGGGGTGTACGCCGATGGATATTAATACAGCCGACTCGGCTGCCTGGGAGGCGTTGCCCGGCATTGGGAGCGTACTGGCAGCGCGTATCATTCGATTTAGAGATCGCCTGGGAGGTTTTCTGAACCCGGAGCAGGTATCAGAAACGTATGGGCTGAGCGATTCTACCTTTGCCAACATACAGCCCTGCCTGAAAGGCGGTGGGGTGCTCGTTCGGATTTCGGTGAATACGGCGACCCTGGAGGAGCTGGGAGGACACCCCTATATTGGGTTCAAAACAGCCAAAGCACTGATGGCCTATCGAAGGCAGCATGGAGGTTTTGAGAGTCTTGACGATTTGCTGCGCTTTCCGGCGTGGGCGGGTACAGCGCGTGAAAAAGCTATCCCTTATATTGATGTTCAGGTAGTTGTACATGAAGAAGGTAAAAAATAAGGTGGATGTAACAGAAGCAAGGCCGCGACTTGGGAGCACTTTTGTTTGAAAACCCATAAATTATTATTTTCTTTGCGATTAAGTGTATAATTTACACTAATTAGGGATAAAGAAACGGCTCTGGCTCCTGTTTTTTGTACTGTTTGCCATCGATTTGGAAGCAGTTGGCAGATAGGATGCCGGCAAACGGCAGGGGTGTCAAACAGGCAGAGCGGTATTTTCAACTACTATTTTTGAGTGGAATTGCGGCGTGTGAAATGGTGAGTTTCGACAATTTTTTCAAATCGGCATTTACGGTTGACAACGTAATTTTTGGTTTTGATGAGGGGGACTTAAAAGTACTACTCATCAAACGGGGGGAGGAACCGTACCTCGGATACTGGGCGTTGCCTGGTTACTTCGTGTATCCCAATGAGGACCTGGATACTGCTGCCCAGCGGGTGCTGTTTGAGCTGACTGGTTTGCGCGATGTGTATCTCGAACAGGTGCAGACCTTTGGGGCAGTGGATCGGCACGACTTCGGTCGGGTAATCACGGTTGCCTATTTTTCACTGGTCAAAACCAGCAACCATGCCCTGGAAGTAGCTTCCATCGCCCGAAAGGCAAGGTGGCATTCCATTTCGAATATCCCTGATTTGGGCTTTGATCACCGCGATATCCTACGAGCTTGCTTCAACCGGTTAAAGTGGCTGGTTAAATCGCGGCCGCTCGGATTTGAATTGCTTCCTCCCAAATTTACACTTACGGAATTACAGCATTTATATGAAGCTATTCTCGAAACAGAGCTGGATAAGCGGAATTTTAGGAAAAAAATCCTGTCGATGGGCTTGTTAATCGAGCTGGATGAAATTCAGGAAGGCGTGGCGCATCGGCCGGCTCGGCTCTATCAGTTTGATGAAGGCCGGTACCAGGAGCTACTCGAAGAAGGATTCAGTTTCGAGCTGAAAGAAACCCGAAAAAAAACCGGTTCGGCTAGCTGAGCCGGTGGTGCCAGGCTGCCGTAGGTACAGACCAAAAAAGGGTGGATCTCTTTTCCTTCGTACCATATTTCTGCAGGCAGATGTGTATTTCCTCCCTTCGTTTTTTTGTGTACTTTTGCAGCCGATTGAAACAAGGGTAGTACACACCTTGTTTCTGCTCATTCAGACCACTTTAAGGTATCTATCAATATGAAGAACATCCGCAATTTTTGTGTAATTGCACATATCGATCACGGTAAGAGTACGCTCTCTGATCGCTTGTTGGAGTTTACACGCACCATAGATAAGCGCCAGATGGTCGATCAGGCGCTGGACAATATGGATTTGGAGCGCGAGCGCGGAATCACGATTAAGAGCCATGCTATCCAATTGTACTACAATCATACCGATGGGGAAACGTACACCTTTAACCTGATTGATACCCCGGGTCACGTCGATTTTTCGTACGAGGTATCCCGATCCATCGCTGCCTGCGAAGGAGCGCTCCTGTTGGTAGATGCTACCCAAGGTATTCAGGCACAGACGATTTCGAACCTTTACCTGGCGATCGACCACAATTTGGAAATTATTCCGGTGCTCAACAAAATTGACATGGAGAGTGCCATGATTGAGGAAGTATCGGACCAGATTATCGATTTGATAGGATGTAATCGGGAAGATATCGTGCTGGCGAGTGGGCGTACCGGCCAGGGTGTAGAGGATATAATGCATGCCATCGTAAATCGGATACCGGCACCGGAAGGCAACCCAGCGGCGCCTCTCGAAGCCCTCGTCTTTGATTCGGTATTCAATTCATTCCGCGGAGTAGTCGTTTATTTCCGTATCCTGAACGGAACGTTGCGCAAGGGGGATAAGGTGCGGTTTTTCAACACGGGCAAAGAATACCTGGCAGACGAGATTGGGATTCTTCAAATGAATCAGGTTCCTAAAACCGAACTTACGGCAGGAAATGTGGGGTATATCATTACCGGAATCAAAGTTTCAAAAGAAATTAAAGTAGGGGATACCATTACCCTGGTTGACAATCCGTGCAAACAGGCCATCCGCGGTTTTGAAGATGTAAAGCCGATGGTATTTGCCGGTATTTTCCCACTGGACAACGACGATTTTGAAGATCTGCGCGACAGCCTCGAAAAACTCCAGCTCAACGATGCTTCGCTGGTATTCGAGCCGGAAACATCCGCTGCCCTTGGATTCGGCTTCCGCTGTGGCTTCCTCGGAATGCTGCACCTCGAAATCGTTCAGGAGCGCCTGTCGAGGGAGTTCGATATGGACGTAATCACGACGGTGCCAAACGTTTCCTACAACGCGTTTACTACCAAAGACGAGGAGCTCATTGTCCGTACGCCTACGGATTTACCAGATCCATCCAAACTAAGCTATGTCGAAGAACCATATATCCGGGCGCAAATCATCACCAAACCCGAATACATCGGGATTATCATGACCCTGGCTATGGAAAAACGCGGGCTATTGGTGCGCCAGCATTATCTTACCACCGACCGGGTAGAGCTTACGTTCGAGTTGCCGCTGGCAGAAATCGTATTCGATTTCTACGACCGGCTCAAGTCTATCTCCAGAGGCTATGCTTCTTTCGACTACTATATGATCGATTATCGGGAGTCGGACTTGGTGAAAATGGACATCAAGCTCAATGGCGAAAATGTCGATGCGCTTTCCGCCTTGGTGCACCGCAGCAAAGCGGAATCATTCGGCCGGCAGATTTGTAAAAGACTGCGAGAACTACTTCCGCGCCAACAATTTGTAATCGCTATTCAAGCAGCCGTGGGCGCAAAAATTATAGCACGGGAAACTATCTCTGCGCTCCGCAAAGACGTAACCGCCAAATGTTACGGGGGAGATATTAGCCGTAAACGAAAACTCCTCGAAAAACAGAAGGAAGGTAAAAAGCGCATGCGCCAAATCGGTAGCGTGGAAGTACCGCAAAAAGCATTCCTGGAAGTGCTTAAACTCAAGGACTAATCGATACGTACCGCCTGGTGCCCCCAACATAGCGCACCCAAACGATATAAAATAAAGACGCTTCCGATGGAATCCAATCGGAAGCGTTTTGTTTTAAGTGTTTTTGAAAAAAGCGACGCTGCGCCCGAAATATTTCGGGCCGATGATACTCATTTCAAAAACAAAGGGGGGATGCGCAGATTAAATTCTGCGGCCGCTTGGAGCTACATACTCTAAGCTCAGGATAATTCCACCGCCTATCACAAATGATCCTAATACGATGTAAAGCACTAGCATGACCTACCAATTTAGTATGAGCAAAATGTTGACACTCAAATAGAGATGTCCATGGGTCTTGAAGCACTTTCAAGGTAGGGCAACTGATTGGTCGCCAATGGATTGAACGTGGGATGGGATGTGTACACCCGCTCGGGGTGCGATATGTTCATTGTAAAACCCGCTTTTTCCTTGAAGCGAAACGAAGATGAGAAAAAAAAATATTTCTGCAAAAAAATAACTTGTTTTTTTTCAAAGGCAGCAACCAAATGTGCTTATCTCTTCGGAAAGAGGTACAAGAATGGCACAGCAAGGTTACTGCCTTTGAACGTGCCGGGCATCTGCAATACCGGGCACTGTACGTGGGTTCGTTTTGCTGGGGTATGAATTCCCCTTTTACCGTATCCCTGGTCGGGAATCTGGTGTAGCTTTAGCTAAGTTCCGCATTGAGCGGCTGTTTGCCGGATTGTAGCTCCAGCAGGGTTATTTCGGGAAGAATTCCTACCCGGCCGGGATACCCCAGGAATCCGAGGCCACGGTTTACATATAGGTATTGTTGCCCTTGCTGATACAACCCTGCCCATTGCTTATACATATATTTAATCGGGCTCCATTTTATCCATCCGGGAATTTCCACGCCAAACTGCATACCGTGCGTGTGTCCGGAGAGCATGAGGCGGATGTCTGGAAATTCCTTATTCACCTGCACGTCCCAATGGGATGGGTCATGCGAAAGAAGGATTTTGAAATCAGCGGATTCGGTGCCCTTGGTGGCCAGACTTAGGTTGCCGTGTCGGGGGAAGCGTAGGTGGGCGGAATAATTTTCCACGCCTACCACCGCGAGCTGGTGTTGGTTTATCTCCACGAAGCGATGTTCGTTCAGCAAGAGATTCCATCCAAGCGTGCGGTGCATCTCTTTGAGGAGTTCGAAATTGGCCACTTTGGCTTCTGGCGAAGGCCACTCTTCATAATCGCCGTAATCGTGATTGCCTACTATCGAATAGACCCCGTACTTGGATTCTATTTTGTCGAAAACATCTAAGTAGGGATACATTTCGTCCGCTCGGTTATTGACCAGGTCGCCCGTGAAAAACACGAGATCCGGCTTCTGAGCATTAATCATGTCTATAGCTGCCTTTACAGGCTCTTTAAAGGTAAAGCTTCCGGAGTGTATATCCGATATGTGGATAATCCGCAGCCCTTGCAGCCCTTTAGGTAGGTTGTCAAAAGTAACCGGAACCCGAAATAGCTTATAGCGGTATGGGTTGCGCAGCATACCATAGGTCAGCGATACAAACGGAATACTCCCCATGACTAAGCCAAACTGAGTGAGAAAACGGGATCTCGAGGTGTCTCTTACCCCAGACCCACCCAGGTAATTCGCTATCCATTGGATGCCCCTGCGTACATCATCAATGGCGAGAAAAGGGATAGTCAGCAACTTGGAGAGGTACACTATAAAAATGATGGTGCGCAGGTAAGTGTGTACCTCCTTCACCCAAAAGCTGTCGCCCATAGACATGGCAGCCAGCGAATACCCAATGGTGAATAGCGTAAATGCCCAGAAGAAGGCAAATGCGGAAGTACGCCAGATGCCCGACCAGGATTGCGCCATAATCCGGAGTGCCTGGAAGGTATAGAAATCCAGCGCCAGCAGAAATCCAAATAAAACAAGTACCCGAGAGTTTAACATAGGTTGGTTTGGAGAATGAAAAAATAGGTACGAAAATCCAAGATGGAAACAAGATGTTTAGTTTACGGTTCAGTATTCCTACCTTTAAGCGCAAATTTAATAGGCATGCTTCCATCTATTCCTGGATTACACCAGTACGAACAACCCACTTTCCTGCTGATTGCCGGCCCCTGCCTCATCGAGGGAGAGTCGATGGCTATGGATATCGCTGGAACGGTCTCTGAGATATGTGCCCGATTGGGTATTCCCTACGTGCTCAAAGGTTCTTACCGCAAAGCCAATCGATCCCGCCTCGATTCCTATACGGGCATTGGAGATGAGGCCGCCCTTGCTATCCTTCGGAAAGTGGGATCGGATTTTCAGGTGCCGGTGACTACCGATATCCATACCGACGAAGAGGCGGCGCTGGCAGCACCCTATGTCGATGTGCTCCAGATTCCCGCTTTCCTATGCCGGCAAACCAGCCTATTGCAGGCAGCGGCCGAAACGGGTAAAGTCGTGAATGTGAAAAAAGGACAGTTTATGAGCCCCGAAGCCATGCAATTTGCAGTCGAAAAAATACGACAGGCAGGCAATGAACGGGTGCTGTTGACGGAACGCGGAACTACCTTTGGCTACCAGGATTTGGTGATTGATTACCGCGGCATACCTGTAATGCAGTCGTTTGGGGTGCCGGTTATCCTCGATTGCACGCATTCGCTGCAACAGCCCAATCAGTCGAGTGGGGTTACCGGTGGGCGCCCTGCCCTCATCGAAACGGTCGCAAAAGCAGGTATGGCAGTTGGGGTGGACGGTCTTTTCATCGAAACACACCCGCACCCCGAAACCGCTAAATCAGATGGTGCCAATATGCTTCCACTCCAACGGCTGGAGCCGATGCTCGAGAAGCTGCTCCGGATTCGACAAGCGGTCGGGTCATGAGGATAGCTTTTTGGGGATGGCTTGGTATGGTACTCTGGGGGCTGCCATTAAATCTCGTGTTCGCTCAGGATAGCTGGAAAAAGACGATGCACCAGACCTTTGAAGTGCCGGATTCAGTCTGCCTGGTCGAAATAGAAATACCCTGGGGGTATGTCGTTGAGCGCTGGCCTACTAATGCGATGATGGTGGAAGAAACCGTAGAGTTGCGGAAAATACCCGATTCGGTCGCAGGGGCTTTGGTCAAACAGGGGCGTTTTGGCCTGAAGCTGGCTTGTAAGTTTGGGCTATGTGTATTGTCACCGGTGCAAACGAGCTTTCCGGTCATTCGAACTACCATGGGTGAGTTGGAAGAGCAAATACAAGTGCGCATTTTTTTACCCGATGATTTTGAAAAAGCAGGCGACCATCTCTGGACCAGAATGTGGCGTCCCTGAACTCCATTATACTTGGCTTCAATAGCATTTTGGTATTTGAAATAGGAGTCCTTACCAGCGCTGGAGGTAGTTCCTTGTGCGTAAACACCTGAATGTACAGGTGCTATTGAAGAAAACAATAGTTAATTCAAGCGATGATTAAGCAGATAGAGGTTGTCCTGCTTCCAGCGGAGGTGAGCGACATAGGTGTTATTCGAAGCAAAGCAGCGGCTTCCTTGGGTATCCAGGTTGCGGACATCCGGGACCTGCGTATAGAAAAGCGTTCTGTCGATGCACGGGGGGCAGTGCCCGTCATTCGGATGCGCGTATCCGTTTCTTCAGAGGGTCTGTTTGAGCCGGAGCCCGCGGTAATGGAGGGTTTTCGTCCGGTCGACGGGCATCGTACAGCAATTATCGTCGGTACCGGTCCGGCGGGCTATTTCGCTGCATTGGAGTTGATTGAGCAGGGTATAAAGCCGGTTCTGTTTGACCGTGGAAGGGACGTTCGCGCCCGAAGGAGGGATCTGCGCGCCATTCAGCAGTTTGGAGAAGTACATCCGGATTCCAATTATTGCTTTGGAGAAGGGGGTGCCGGCACCTACTCGGATGGTAAGCTCTACACGCGGTCGCACAAGCGGGGTGCATTGGACAAGGCCATGCGTCTGTTGGTTGCCCACGGCGCTAATCCGGATATTTTAGTGGATGCGCATCCACATATTGGATCCAATAAGCTACCAGGGGTGGTTGCCAACATCCGGCAAACGATTCTGCAATACGGTGGGGAAGTACACTTTGAATCCACCGTAACGGATATACTCCGCTCCGGGAATCGCATCCTGGGGGTAGAGGTAAATGGAAGGGAGGAGCACCGGGCAGATGCCGTCGTGCTGGCTACGGGGCATTCGGCACGCGATATCTATGCGTTGCTGCATCGGCATGGCATCCGTTTGGAGGCCAAGCCATTCGCGCTCGGTGTCCGGGTAGAACATTCCCAGGCGTTTATAGATCAGGTGCAGTATCGGCAGTCTCCCCGGCCAAAAGAATTGCCGGCTGCCAGCTATAAGCTCGTCACACAGGTGGGGGCGCGTGGGGTGTTTTCTTTTTGCATGTGCCCCGGCGGATTGATTGTGCCAGCGGCCACTGCTCCCGGAGAAATTGTGGTGAACGGTATGTCGATGTCGCGCAGAGATTCTCCGTATGCCAATTCGGGCCTGGTCGTAGCGGTGGAGCTGGAAGATTTAGCGGCATTTAGTCAATATGGAGTATTCGCGGGGCTGGAGTTTCAGCGTTCCGTAGAGCAGGCGATGTTCCGTAGCGGGGATGGAAGCCAAAAAGCACCGGCACAGCGGCTGTCGGATTTTGTGTCCGGCAGTTTATCGGCTGATTTGCCGGATTGTTCGTATATTCCAGGGGTGTTTTCAGCCCCGCTGCATCAGCTGCTGCCGCCGAAGATTGCTTCTTTTTTGCAAAAGGGAATCCAGGATTTTGGTCGTAAAATGCCGGGATACCTCACCCGGGATGCCATAGTACTGGGGACAGAGAGCCGAACCAGCTCGCCGGTCAGGATTCCTCGGGATGCGGATACCTGGATGCACCCACAGTGCGAGGGCTTGTTTCCGGCAGGAGAAGGTGCCGGGTATGCTGGTGGAATTATTTCAGCGGCTATGGATGGCCAAAACGCAGCCCGGGCTGTGAGCCGCTTCCTCAACCAAAACCTAAAACCATGAAAGACATCGTAGATTTACTGGGTCGGTTTTTTCTAGCTCTATTGTTTTTTTTTGAAGCCTATAACGCGATTGCCCATTTTCAAACCGTGCAAGCGAGTATGACCTTGTATGGACTTACCTGGCGGCAGGATCTGCTGCTCATTGGGGCTATCGTATGTATGGTGTTGGGAAGTGTGTTGGTGTTAATTGGTTATCGCGCAGGCTTTGGGGCCTTTCTGCTGTTTAGCTATTGGCTGCCGGTAGCCTTTATCGTACATCCGTTTTGGGCGTTTCCCAGGGGCGAACAAGCCGTTCAAATGGAATGGTTGTTCAAAGACCTCGCCATCGGAGGGGGATTGTTGATGATTGTCGTCAGTGGCGCCGGAAAGTATAGCGTGAAGCGCTTGTTCTCCACGTTTAAAGTGAAAGGCGCGTGAGTATAATACTTTGCATGTAATGCAGTTAAATATTAATACATTATTGTAATTTTTAATGTGAAAAAAATTTGCTTCTTTAAAAAGGCTTGATTTACAATGGTTTTTTATTACCTTGCAAAGGAATTTTATTTAGGCTAAAAAAAGTATTCCGTGCTAAAAGCAATCCTGATTGAAGATGAGCCATTAGGGCGTACGAACCTAAAAAGCATGATGCGCCAGCATTGCCCGGATGTGGAGATTATCGGGGAGGCGGGCAGTAACGCGGATGCCCTTGAGTTGCTCAAAGAAGTTCAGGAAAAGCCGGACGTAGCCTTTTTGGATATTAAGCTCCCGGACGGACTGGTGTTCAAGCTGTTGAATCAGCTTGCATCGGTTGATTTCGAAATCATTTTCGTCACTGCGTGGCAAGAGTTTGCTATTAAGGCCTGTGAGTACAGTTCAATAGGATATATTCTAAAGCCCATCGACCCGGATGCGTTGAAAGATGCGATTGCGCGGGTTCGCTCCCGGGCAGCTACGCACATGGAAAAACGCCTCGATATTTTTAAAAACTTTTACAACAACCCCAATGCGTTCTCTAAAATGAGTGTTTCCGCGGTAGATGGCATTTACTTTGTCAACATCCGCGATATTATGCGCTTTGAAGCGGAAGACAACTATACCCATATTTTCCTGGTTAATGGAGATCGAATAACAGCTTGCAAAACCATAAAGTCCTATGAAGACTTATTGGGGCCCATGAATTTTTTCCGGGTTCACAAGCGCTATATGGTCAATCTGAATTACATGCGCAAGTACGTCCGCGGAGACGGCGGCTATGTAATCATGGAAGATAATACAGAGATAGAAGTTTCCCGCCGTCGTCGCGCGCCATTCATCGAATTGCTGCGCAAACTGCAAGGCGGGCGGCAAGCAGAATGACAACTACTATGTGAAACACGAGAATCAGCAACCATTTTCCCTACAACCGATCAAACCTTCCAACTATGGAAAAACAAAATAAAGGCACCAAACTAGAGGAGGTGAAAAAAAACCTTAAAACCGTCAAGAAGGAAGACATGAAAAAGATTAAGGGCGGTAAAGGAAAGAGCTGGCAGAACGGCTGCTCAGATATCATTCCGCAATAGACCGTCCTTATACCGTATAAAAGGGCTGCAACGGCTATCCCTCATTATCGCAGGGGCTTGGTTGTTTGCAGCCCTTTGTATTTAGACAGCCAGGCGCTGCCCGCGGAAATTATCAAAATACCCAGCCACCCCGCCACCAAACGGGTGGAGACCCAACGCGAACAAATCACCGCATGTATGATACTTGCAGAAACGCAGCCCAACCTGATGCGCCTCCTCCAAAAAGAACTGGATAGGGAGCAGGTCGTACATCACAGAATCCGGCTCATCGATCAGCTCGCATCCTACTTTGTATTCACCGATCTGGAGAAAACGCGCAACCTACTCGATGAACAGGCTCGCATACTGGGCGAGGATAACCTGTCGGTCTCCTACTATATCCACCGCGCATTACTCGAAAACCAGGCTTACTGCTATGATTTGGCAGAAGAACTCTTCCAGAAAGCTATCGGCAAACTGGAGGAGAAGGGAAATGCCCGTACCCAGGCAGAATTGTATATCGATTACGCGGGCACCTGCATCAATACCAGGCGAATGGAAGAGGCAGCCGTCTTGCTGGAAAAAGCCCGCCGTATCTTGCGTATCTACCCCGACGAGCCACTCAATGCGCGCATTATATGCCGCGATGGATTCATTCAGCTACACTACTCCAATTATTCCAGAGCCATCGAACTATTGCTGGAAGCCGATAAGCTGATTTCCGAACAGCCGGAAGAACAACTCCAAATTAAGGATTACTACTTCCTCGTGCTCATCCACAGCGGCCTCGGTACTATCCACGAACGCAACGATGACCCGGAGCAAAGTATCCGATCCTATAAAAGAGCGGCACAAATAGCCGAGAAATTTGAAATGTGGAGCCGTATGTCCTGGATTTATCTGAACATCGGCAACGGATATATGTCTCTCCAAAACCATAGCCCTGCTGCTAAGTTTTTTACCAAAGTCATCAAACTCGGGCAGGATATCCACCCCGTTCCGAAAGCCAGCGCCTATGCCAACCTCGGATATTGCAGTATCGTCCGAAAAAAGTACCACAAGGCCTTACAGCTGTTGGAAAAGGCAGAAGAGATTTTCGATGAAGCAGAAGACGCCGCATTCAAAAACTATGCCCTCATCGAATCCTGGCGCGGGCTGGTTTTTGCCCGCCTGGGCGAAGTGAGCCAGGCAGAAACCCACTTCTTCAAAGCCATTAAATGGGCCAGGCTGGAAGACGACTACAAAAGGTTGTCGGGTATTTTTCAGGATATGGCCGGATTTTATGCCGAACAAGGCGATTTTCGCCGCGCTTACGAATATCAACTCATGCACAGCACCTCCGCCGTGCGATACAACGAAGAAGTCAACCAACGCAAACGACTGGAGCTGGAATTTAAATACGAAGCCGAACAAAAACAGAAAGAAGCGGAAATGCTCCGCCTGCAAGCTACCCGCCTCCAGTTGAAAGCCCTTCGCGCCCAAATGAACCCCCATTTTATTTTCAATGCACTCAACTCCATTCAGCACTATATTACTTCCTATCAGACCGACTCCGCATCCAAGTACCTCGCTATGTTTGCTCGCCTGATGCGACAAAGCCTGGACTATTCAGACCTAGAAATTATTTCCCTCGATAAGGAATTGGATTTTTTGCGGGATTATCTGCTCATCAACCAAAAATTGCGCTTCAATAATGGCCTGCAATTCGAAATCCATGTAAGCGATGAAATCGACGAGGATATGACCGGCGTTCCTACTATGATCGTCCAACCTTATGTAGAGAATGCAATCGAACATGGCCTCCGGACAAAACAAGAGGGCACTATTCGCCTTAGCTTCGATTTGTTGGATGAAAATACCTTACTTTGTATCGTGGAAGACGATGGGGTCGGAAGAGAAAATGCCCGCATGTTCCAACAAGCCGATTCGGCTTTCCAGCAACATCTGTCGAGAGGCACCAGTATCACCGAACAACGACTTCAGCTACTCACCAGCACAAAAGGCAATGGTATCTATGTGGAAACAATCGACCTCAGGGATTCCTCCGGCAAGCCTCGCGGCACCCGGGTCGAAATAAAAATACCAATCATTGATATTCCATTATTTAGCTAAGTATTTTACGCCTATTGTCCATTGACATATTATAAAAAAAGTGTATATTTGCACTGTTTTCTCGTAGTAAGTTTGTTTGATCTTCCCGCACCTCTAGTCGCTAGAGGTGCCTTTTTTTTCGTACCATAAACGAAACATGCCACATTCTGAAAAATCCGGCATTTCCATAATAAATCCGGGAAAAACCAAATTTTCTTCCGTAGCATTACAGCGTAGTTTTCTCATAGTAAATGATTGACTCCTGCGTGTGACCTCCCATCGTGCAGGAGTTTTTTTATTGTTCCCTCCCAGCTATCTCGAACCATTGTTCCAGCCGGTTGCCATCCTGATCTACTACCGTGAGCCGGTGCTTACCTGCCGGCGGATTGAGTTCAATACTATGAAAAATGCGGGTGGTGCCTACAAAGCGATTGTCAATATGCCAATAAACGGTCGCTTGTGGATTGGTATGTGCGAGCCTAAAGACCGTTCTTGACGACTGCCCATCGAGGTCTATGGGAACATATATCCGGGCGTTGCGCGTTGGATAAATGAGCTGCATAACTTTTATAGCGGCAGCAGCTCCTTCTCCGGCACAATCCGGTCGGAAGGGGGGCGGTAGGTGGTATTCAGGGTGTTTTCGCGTGTAATAATAGGCTTCCAGCGGTGGTAGCACCATTTGCCGGACGGCATGCATGGAGGTACGGTCGGCGCATTGTGCATGCAACTGCCACTGGCCAGTCTGGTCGGTAAAGAGTTTTTGGCAATAGGGGCAGGGCATACTGCGCCGGCCTC
>Ga0172367_10002537_pt1 | contig 24879 bp, 13 predicted proteins | sample Lak10m_FD_114542 | JGI IMG/M metagenome (GOLD analysis project Ga0172367, IMG submission 114542) | Freshwater microbial communities from Kabuno Bay, South-Kivu, Congo - kab_022012_10m | ecosystem: Environmental > Aquatic > Freshwater > Lake | place: Democratic Republic of the Congo: South-Kivu...
ATGAATTTGACTCGGGTTATGTTTTAGCAGATACGCTCAAACCCGGAAAAGGATATTGGGTCAAATCTTCGGGCTCAGGAAGTATAACACTCGACAAGTAGGGGGTCCCCTGATTTGAAACGAGACTCTTCTCGAAGAAGATAAATTATGCAGCTTGTCCGTTTATATTAAAATTAAACCCCTGGTTAAATAAATATTATTTAGTCAGGGGTTTCATAATTATTTATAAAATTTCAGAGCATTTATCCAAAACTAAAATCACATTAAAGGAACAAGTATAGTTATTTGGTTGGAAAACAAGATTTGTGTCGGGGCAAATAAAGCCGGCCGGCCAGCTTGGGAGGGTGCTGACCAGCCCGACTAATGAACCAGGGATCTATATTAAAAACTTGCTAAAAGTTTATCGTTTAATTCATCGGCAACTGCTTTGAAACCAGCAGCCTGATCACCTCTGATCACTTCCGGATTCAGCCCTAAGGAATCGCCATACTTCAGATACATTGCCGCTAAATTAGCTTTATATTTAATGCTTGGATTTTGGGTTGTGTTCGATAATTGTTCCAAAACCGGAATTACTTTACTGTAATTCATTGATGGAAAATACTCTTTAAGAAAAAGAGTGTTATATAGTGTCGATTCAATAATTCCGTCCACTTTCTGAGTCAGAGAATAAATCAGATTCTTTTCAACAAGAATTTCCCTGTTTTTTGCAGGCTGTGCAGCGCTATTATTAGTAATCAAAAACACAATTATTATTATCATCAATGTTCGTCTTATACTTTTCATTTCAACTTACTCCTTTCAAAACGAAATTCACAGATAATATTACAAATGTTGTGCCATGATCTGAAGAGAAACTAAGTTATTATTATATAGACACTTGCAACTTGATGAGCAGATTTTCTAAGTGCCACATTTTGGAAACCCGTTTAGGATATGTTACGCATAAAACCTTGTATTTCAATGGCTTAACGTAAATACCCCACGAGGAGGCATTGCAGTTTTGTGGCACTCTTATTAGAGGTAATTTCACTAATAATCTTTAATATTTTTTCCAACCGATATTTCCCGAGCAAATTCCAAACCCATTATTGTTTGCTGATAAAAACGCAGATACCGGAAATATTACTATATTTATTAGTCCATTTGAGATGCGGTAACGATGAGCGGCCAAAAGAAAATATTGTGCATTAGATTATTTTTATTGATTTTAATATTTATTTCATGTAAATCCAACCCGACTGATATACCAGTGCATAATTCATTTACCTTAAGTGGTGCATTTGCGACTGATTATAGTTGGAATTATTACAAATTCGAAATATTACTTGCCGGAAATAAGATAACCCTTCGGGATACAACTATCTCAGATCTATTTAAATTCACGGATGTTCCCTCAGGGTCATATTCACTTTCGGTATTGGCTGACAGTATCATTATCAAAGATAAATCAATCATCATTAAAAAAAACATGTCTGTTCTTATTCCAATAACAGGAAGTAAACCTGCTAATGACCTAATTGTGTTTTCCAGAGGCACCGGGTATATGGATGATGATTTTTTTGGATCATGGATAAAAATGGCAGCAATTGGCATAAGCATATTCCAACACCATATTCTGATCAATTCACAATTTCCGGGGACGGAAGATTTATGGTTTTCGTAAAAAAATGGAGTTCGGTCATTCAGCGCTATGACTTCGCTACCGGGATGATTACGGATTAGGGGGATGTCTTTTTCGATAGCGGTGTTCAGGAACCGATCGTCATTTCTCCGATGAACGATTTTATAGCTTTTCAGCAATTCTATGATCGCCCGACCTTTACACGAAATATAATTCTGCTGAATCTGAATGATAACAGCAAATATGATCTGACTCTGAATGACGGTTTGAATATTGAACCTTCATTCAGTCCATCGGGAACAAAATTAGTTTTCACATCCTCAAAAAATGACAGTGCATTTATTGAAACAGTGAAAACTGACGGCACTGAAAGGACAAAACGATATGGTTGCAAATCGGCATATAGTTTAAGAATGCCTTTTTTTGTTGATGAAAATTCAATAATTTTTCAATACAGAGACGAACTAAAAACAAGTGTTGTATGGCTTAACCTGCTTTCGGGAACTCCATCTGAATTATTCACTAATATTAATAGGTGGGCAAATAAAATTAGTATTTCAAATGACGGCCAAGGAATAACCGGGGAAACCGATGAAGGCAAACTTTGGTATATGTCTCTTCGGACATTTGAGATAAAAATTTTGGGGAACGGAGAATATCCTGTATTAAATTCGGATAGCAGATTTGTGATTTTTCACAGGAATGTCGGAATAAATGATTACGATATTTTCAAACTCGAAATCAAAACGGGAACTGAAACCAATCTTACACGCAGTTCGGGTTTTGATTTATTCCCGCATATAAAAACACCTTAGAAATTCTCTTCTCTTTTTTTGCGCTGTAATCTGTTATTAAGCGCCCTACGGGAAATTCCCAGCAAATCAGAAGCAATCGTTTGATTTCCATCAGCCCGGTTAAGCGCTTCCTTAATCATAAAGACTTCCACCTCATCAAGGCTTGGGAATTTTTCCTTGAGAATTATTGGCTTTTCAATCTCCTGTGCTGCGGCCGATTGCGAAAAACCATCGAAATTAAAATCCGGATCCATTTCAAATATTTTGTTCCTGATCGATTCTAAAGACAATATGCCAGTTCGATGTCTGCTGACAGCATCAAAAATGATACCTTCCAATTCCCGGATGTTGCCAGGGAAATTATAATTTGAGAGCAGAGTGTGAATTTGTTTTGGGGCAGTTGGAACTGGTTTACCGAGCGATCTTGCAGCCTTCTCAAGAAATAAATCAATTAACAACGGTATATCACTTTTCCGCTTCCTTAATGGCGGCATCTGAATATGATGAGATTTAAGACGATAGAACAAATCCTGACGGAATTTGTTCTCCTGAACCAGATTCCGTATGTCCCGATGAGTGGCTACAATTATCCTGGCATCCGATAATCTGGCTGTGTCCGATCCGAGTGGATAATAGCTGCCATCCTGAAGAAGACGAAGCAGTTTTACCTGAGATTCTATGCTGAGATCCCCTATTTCGTCAAGAAAAAGAGTGCCGCTTTCCGCACGCTCGATTAATCCTTTTCGCTCATTATCAGCGCTTGTGAAAGCGCCTTTTCTATGTCCGAACAATGTATCGGAAAAAAGATTGTCATCAACTCCGGCAACATTGACTGTGACTAATTCTCCGGTCCTTCCGCTCACTGAATGAATAGACCGGGCGATGAGCTCCTTACCTGCTCCGGTTTCTCCGGTAACGAGCACAGGCAAAGCTGTTCTTCCAATAGCTTCAATATAGCGGAAAATTGATTTCATATTATCGCTGACTGTAATTATTTCGTTAAAAGCGGACGGATACTCGAGTTCTTCCCTCAGAAAAGACTGCTTCAGCAATTCATTCTCAGATTTAACCTCCGCAAGTTCAAGTCCTCGCCTTATAGTGGAAATAAGTTTATTCTCATCCACTGGTTTAACAATGTAATCATAAGCGCCAAGTTTCATACAATTAACCGCACTTTCCACATCATTTACCGCAGTTATTATTACAACGGGTACTCCCGGGTACTTTTCAGTTATTTTTGGTAATAAATCCAGACCGCTTTCGTAAGGCATATTAATATCGAGCATCACCAGCGAAACCGGGCTTTTTTCCATTCGGTGCAGCAATTGCCTGCTATCTCTGATCTGCTCAATATTTTTTATGCCATTAGAACTAAGACTCATTTCTACCGAAAAAAGAAATAATTCTTCATCATCTACAAGTAACATTGGCAGCGCAGGAATAATTCTCGGTTTCATTTTCTTTCATCCTTTCGATTAACTGGAAGTGTTACAATTGCCTTTGTTCCCTGATCAATTCTACTCTCAAGCTTCAGGTCGCCGGAATGACTTTTAATAATATTATAAGATATCGACAATCCCAATCCGGTTCCGCCGATATCCCTTTTAGTTGTAAAAAAAGGATCAATAATCCGATTAAGATCATCTTCCTTAATACCCTGGCCCTTATCCTGAACAGTTATTACGATTACATTTTCACTATCAAAAAACTTGGTTGAAAGTTCGATACATTCCGATGAATTCCTCAGAGATTGGCAGGAATTAGTGATTAAATTGATAATTACCTGTTCAAGCTGCTGATTATTCCCAATTATTGTAGGAATATTTTCACCTTTGATAAGAGTGAATTTATCTGTTGATCGTTTGATCAGATTTCCGGTTATCATAATAGCCATATCAACAACCTTATTTATATCCACTTCTTCATCGAGCTTTCCGCTGTCAGTTCTGGCGTAGTCGGTAAGGTTATCAACTATTTTTTTTATCCTTTCAGATCCGGTCAATATACCTTCCAAAGATATATTAAGTTTTTCGTTCATTCTGCTGTAGAGGATTCCTGCAATTGCAAAATCACCGTTTTCCCGGTAATATTTTTCGAGAATCGGAAAAACATCAGCCCATATTTTAGTAAATAATCTGGCATTGAGCAGTATAAAATTATTGGGATTGTTGATTTCATGTGCAATTCCTGCAATTAATATTCCAAGAGAAGCCATTTTATCTGCCTGTATTAGCTGCCGTTTTCTTATTTCAGCCTCTGATTCGGCTGACTTGATTTTCGTAATATCTTTAATGAGTCCATCGTAAAATGAAACCTCTCCTGCTTCATTCCGAGTAATCACAATGCTATTCTGCACCCAGCGAATGCTGCCGTCTCTGTGAATAATTCTGTGCTCAACTGTCTGAACATCCTTCCCTGAGAGTGCATCCTGCGCCTGTCCCAAAGCCTTTTCGCGGTCATCTTCATGAATCATCCTGTACCATAATTCTGGATCATCAAGATAATCCTCCGATGAATACCCGGTAACTGCCTTACACCCTGGTCCATGATATGTCTGGGTTACATTTCCATCTTTTATCTGAACAGTATAGATATAGTCAGTCAGAAAATTAATTAGTTTTTCATAACGCTTTTCAAGGTCCAAATATTTTTGCCCGAAAAATTGGATAATAATTAGTAAATTGCTGAAATATTTCCCGAATGATAAAAATAATAAATATACGACTTGAACAATTAGGGTGGATATTAAGTTTTCAAAATCAATTCTTGACACTGACATTGTCACAGAATAATGCCATTCCATTTCATATGGCGATTATCATTATCATAACCATTCTTCAGAATTTATTGATCACGAATTCCATCGTTACAACAAAATTCACCGTGTAATTATGAACGGGACAATTTGTAAGCACAAGTTGCCCCGTTTTACCAAATATATAAATCCGATGTTAGCGCAAAAGAATCATCTTCTTAACGTTTCTAAACATACCTCCTGTGTGTGATTCCGCCTCTATTGTATAGAAATAAACACCGGAAGTCAGAACACCATAAGCAGCTGTATCAAAAATAATTTCATGTATGCCTGCAGAAAAATTGTTGTTCAACAATTCGGCAACTTCCTGCCCGATACTATTATAGATTTTTAATGTAACTTTTGAATCCGCGGGCAGTCCAAAACTTATTTTTGTTGAAGGATTAAATGGATTGGGATAGTTCTGTCCAAGTGAATAACCAGCGGGAATATTTGCTGATTGAATTTTTAAAGTATTACCCTGAAGATTTTTCAAAATATAAGTATCGCCATCAGCTAATAAGTTACCTTCAACCGAGTTGCCATCATAAACCCTGATATCCCCACCTCCAATCTTAATTGATAATGGAAGTGTCATGCCCTGAATAAGAATCTCTTCAATTTCGGAAGATTCCCGCACGATAAATTTGTTTCCAGAGAAACGAATATCAAATATTTCAGAAGGAGGAAGAGGCGGAAGTTCATCAAATCCTGCCGGAATATTGGCATTTGAGATGAATAAAGTAGAATTTTTCCCCCTTGCATCCGCGATAGTGATCGAAATCTTTTCTGAAGCGGATAATATTGCTTTATCCTTTGAAACAGATTTGGCAGAAGCTCCAATCACAAGATTTCCGGCTGAATTTGCTTTTACCCAATAGCCTTTTCCGGGTTCAATATTATCTGCATTTGCATATCCATTCTGATAGCCGAAAAAAGATGACGAAATGATCCCTGGAGGGTTGCTTGTTATCTGGCTAACCTGAATTGCGTTTTCAAACGGCCCGATTAAATTCCACCCCGATGTAACCGGTATCAGGTTACTACCGGGAGAATTTCCCGTAATTGGACTAATTCCCGATGAATTGAATTTCAACCAGTATCCTTTAGCCGTAACCATTGTATCTGCTGAGATATACCCATTATCGAACGTAAATGCATTTGAAACGGCATCCGGGAAAAGGGTCATCACACTGAAATCAGCCACTGCGAGTGGAACAGAAACAAGATTCCAGCCCTCATTAAACAGAATATTCCGGGTCAACTGAACGGTGGTTCCTGTACTATATTCAAACACTTCCGAAGGATCGATATTTCCGTCTCCATTTCCCTCTGGCGCCTGAGCGCTCAAAGCTCCGCCATCCGCAGTCTGGTATTTAGCTGCCCAGATAAAAATTTTGTCGGGTACCGATCCTAATTCAGCACCGAGATTTATTGTACCCTCAAGAAAGGCTCCTGCTATTGCAGAGGCTCCGCTTGTCTGATCGAACCAGCCGCTCCAGTTATTCGTGCTCTCATTCCCGATAAATGCATCCCAGTTAACAACCTGTCCGGCTTTACCCCAGGGGGCAATTCCCATCGCAGACTTATCATCGCTTACAAAAAGGAATTTATCACCTCCTGACTGTTGTGCCGATTCAGTTGCCAGATAAAGCAGCGGAGCAGAATATTTTGCGTATAGGCTGACTCCGTTATTTGAAGCCAGAAGTTCAACTCCGGGATCAAGATTTCCATCGAGAACAAAAGTCGTTGCTGTGCCGCTATCCGGCAATTCAATAAGAAAATCCTGCCCGTTGTTATTATTCCATGTGTTGTCATTAAAATGTATCACGAAATTAATTTCGCTGACCGTCTGCACATCATTATTAAAAGGTCCGATCTGAAGCGTTAGTGTCCCTGCTGTATCAGGACCAGTAAATGGAGACTCCAATGAAGGACCTGAGCCATTCCAGAGTTCACTTCCTTCAGGCCAGTAAACCTGAGCCGGACTCTGCCAGCCATTTACACCCCAATGGAGTTTGCCGCCAATCAATGCGTTTGTAACTGTTATCGTTATAATATCCTCATTTGCGGGTTCTTCCGGAATCCATGTTACAGTCTGGTCTCCTCCGGTCCCGTTCCCGGAACCATCACCTACCCATACATGCTTTATCCAACTCTTCGTAACGTTGCTTTCACCATCAACCGCCTCAATATAGTAATCAACAAGTTTACTCTTAATGCCGGTGATCATTGCATGATAACGGTCTGCTTTGTGGAGAGGCTGAGGATCAGTTTGGGAAATCTCAGTGGTTTTTGTCATTACAATTTCCTGCCAGCTCCCGACTCCTGTCCCCCCGGCATAAGTTTCATTTATCGTGGTAGCCGGATCGTTTAAGCCGTCTTCATCAATACGGTATTTCAGTTTTACAGTTTCAACCGTACTCAAATCATAAACATACGTCCATACTTCAAAATCACTTGACATTACAATATTCCATTCTTTCGCTCCGGGATTATAAGGTTCCCGCTGCGGATCGAAAATTGATGGGCCGACCAGATCCGTTCCCCCTGAAATAACACTCTGTGCCAGAGGGAATGCATAATTGCAAGCCCGCGCAGGGTTTGAATCCCATATACCATTTAATGATCCATCCCAGTACCAGTAATCGCTTGCCTGAGCATTCATGTAGAAACGCCGGGCTTCTTTAGTATTATTGCTGCCTGGATTAATGCTTTCAGCGGTCTGAACAAAGTTTTTTGCTGCAGTAATTACAGACCAGCTATGCCTGTCGGCAGAATAGCCTCCCTGCCCGGGATCACCAAGCCATTTTTTAAATTCGGGATCACCGTTATCCGCCCCGCTCCAGCTTCCTGGTTCCACATGTATTATATCATTTGGATCAGGCGGAAACATTTCGAGATAATCCTCAATTGTTGTTCCGATAAATCTTGATGGGTTCGACTGAAGCCAGTTCACAAAATTCTGGAAATTGCTCCCGTAATAGCTTTCGCTTCCCCCTCCGTAATTGTCTCCGTCATGGGCGAGAACAATCAGTATAGGATGAGCCGGGTCAGTATTATACGATTCAAGCTGACTCATAACTGCTTCATACTGAAGCGCTCCAAATCCCCCTCTGCCATCCTCATTTCCCAGATATCTATCCGCAGGAACGGCAATCATTTTTACAGATTGTCCGGTTGCCGGATCAATGTACTCAACATACCGAGGTTGCCTTGACCATCTTGCTGAGACTTTAGTCGGCGCCCACAATCCATTTAGCTGAACCCAGTCATTCGGATCAGGATTCACAATATCAGATTCGTTCGGCTCCCACAGATTTCCTCCCAGATCGAATGGATACCCGTTACAAGCCCTTTCAAAATGTACATTGTCAATCAAGGCCCAGTCTATTCCCTCCGATTTAAGAGCAGGTATCATTCTGTTAGTAAAAGCATTTTCCGGCGGAAAAATACCTTTTGAATACGTTCCGGGGAAATTCTGAGCAAATATATTCTTATGTGCCTGAATCTGCCTGCGGATATCATCGCCATCAATCAGACCCATAAGCGGGTGATGGTAACCGAATCCAACCATATCCATACGGGGATTTCCAAGACTTGTGTTCTGATTCTTGATGTAATTCCAGTGACTCTTCCAATTGTTAAAATTACCATTTCCCGCCTGCTCGAGATTATTCAGATTCTCAACAAGCGAACCGGAAAAACTCACCTGTGCTCCGAGATGCGGGAGGTTTGCATCTATTCCTTTCTGAACTGCATCTTTAGGCCATGAATTGTATGGGCCCAGTCTCTGATTATGAATATCAACAACAGAAAACGGAAAACGGTTTAGCAGGTCTGTTTGAACAAGGTTTTCATATGGCCAATATATCGGCTGATGCATATGCCAGAGAAACGCTATATATATTGGCGGATTATTTGAACTGTTTTTTTCTTCTGCAAAAGAAAAGCTATGCAGTAATACAATTATTAATACCACAGAATAAATTTTCTTCATTGGTTAATCTCCTCACTTTGCACTGATTCTTTCGGCAAATTTAGTCATTTATCAAATAATATCATTATACTGATTTATTTCCGGAAACTGCGCCAATTTCTATATCATTTTCATTGAATTTTCCGCTGATACCATCCACTCCGGCTCAGAGTTTTATTCTTTATAAAGAGCAGAGACGATATAAAAGTTATAAATGAATGACAAAATTGCGGGTTGTTAGCAATAATTTTTATAACCGAAATTATATTACTGTTGAACCGGCATAAAGATTTTTATTGATAAGTACAAAATTTTTAGTAAACTTCCAACATTGTCATTCAGGAAAAATTTTGAAGCTTTTTTTTTACTGCATAATATTATCTGTTACCACCGTTTCATGGGGCCAAAACTCAGGCTCCCCTTTTATTCAAATTAAATTTGGATCTTCACAAACGCTTAACAGTATCACACAAATCGTACAGGATAAATACGGTTTTATCTGGCTTGCGACGAAATCAGGTTTGATAAAGTATGATGGATATGACCATAAATTATTCGTTAACGACCACCTTGATTCCAAAAGCATCAGTGGGAATTTTATCAGAGATATTATTGAGGATAAAAATGGCCTGATCTGGGTTGCAACTGATAATAACGGAATTTCTATTTACTCGCATGATTCCGGAAATTTCACTCAAATAAGTACTGGTAACTTAACAAGCACTGCAAACGTATGGACAATAATTGAGGATAATAAATATCCCGGTGAAATTTTTTGGATAGGGACAACCAAAGGCTTAATTAAGTTTGACTATAAAAACAATAGAACCGAAAAAATCTTACTTTCTGATCCTTCTGCATCAATTGTCGATTTATTGGAGGATTCACAGGGCAACTTATGGATAGGAACAAATCATGGTTTATTTATACATAATAAAATAAAAGAAATAAAACACTTCACAAGCAATGGAACAACTGGTTCTCTTGGGAATAATTTTATATGGAAAATATATGAAGATATTAATTCTGATATCTGGATGGGAACGCGGCTCGGAGGATTAAATTTTTTCGCAAAAAATGACAGTTCGTTTATAACATATACTTTTGAAAATAATTCAGTTCCTGATAATAGAATATTAGATATCACTGAATCAAAGTCCTATCCGGGAAAACTTGTATTGGCACTCTGGGATAGTGGTTTATATCTTTTTGATCCCCGGGGAAAACATAGCACAAATCTTATCTCAGAAGCGAAATTCAACAATTTAGACGGTCTGACCCTGTTTAAAGATAAATTAGGGATATTATGGTTCGGAACTGAAGACGAGGGTGTTTTTTTTCAGAATATTTACAATGATAATTTCCGACTGATTTCGGGAGACTTTAAATCCAAACAATTTTCCATAACCTCGATCGTCAAAACAGATGATGACATTTTAGCCGGATCAACTATTGGATTATTTAATATAACAGAAGATAAGTTAGTTTTTCCCAAAACCTCGGACATCTTCCCCGATGAAATCTTAATGAAAAACATTCAGAACATTATCCAGGATAAAAAGGGGAATTTGATAATTGCCACTTTTTTTAATGGTTTATATGTGCTCTCACAGGATGTTCAAAAAAAATACCGGATAATTAAGCGACTGCTGAATACAAAAACGATTAATGCAAGTTTTATCGACAGTAAAAATAATTTGTGGGTTTCCGCTCATTCTTATGGAATTTACAAGTACTCTGACAATTTTTCGCTCAAAAAACATTATGTTCAAGCCGACTCGGTTTTTTTACGAGCCATATTCACCAAAACATACGAGAAATCTGATGGGAATATTCTTTTTGGAACGACCAGATTCGGTTATTTTGAGTACTCTCCTCTGACCGATACTTTTACACAGCATAAAAGCAAGAACAATGATAATAAAACACTTAATAATAACAGTGTCAGTTCATTTCTTGAACTTAATAACGGTGATCTGTTGATTGGAACAAATGGAGGAGGGATTAATTTCAAGAAAAAATCAGATGAACAATTCACCTACATTAAATCTGATAAATGGCTGATGGGCGATGATATTAAGAGTATCATTGCAGAAGATCAGAGAATAATTTGGGCAGGTACTGATAATGGATTATTAAAAATAGATATGATTTCCGGTTCTATATATAATTTTAACATAGAAGAAGGACTTCCAGGTTTACCTTTCCAAGATAACACGGTTTTCAAAGACGCCGGCGATATCTTTCTTTCCGTAAAAAACGGGTTAATAAAATTTTCCCCTTCAAATTTGGTGATGAATGAATACTCACCAAAGCCAATAATCACCCAGATCAAGGTGCTTAATAAAATTTATGACAATCTTATAAATCCTTACACAAAATCCGAATGGTATTTTGATTATCCGGAAAGAACAATATCTTTTGAAATTACAAGCCTGAATTATATTTCAGCAAACGATAACCAATATATGTACAGGTTATCCGGAATTAATGATGAATGGCAGAATCTGGGAAATGAACGTATCCTGACTTTTGTAAATCTGGTTCCGGGAAACTATCGGCTCGAATTCCGTTCTACAAACAACGATGGGCTGTTAAGCGAAGAAATTAATGATTTTACTTTCAATATTCTCCCTCCTTTCTGGATGCAGTGGTGGTTTATAGTTTTAATAGTTGTTTTAATCCTCGGAGTAATTTCATTTATCATTTTTATCAGGTTCAGAAGTATTCTTCAAATTGAAAAATTAAGGACAAAAATAGCAAGCGACTTGCATGATGAGGTTGGATCTTCAGTTTCAAAAATTTCAATTATAGCAAATTTGTTGAAGTATGAGTCAGAAAGAACCAGGCTTGAATCAAAATTGGATAAACTTAACGTACTAAGTAATGAAATTGTCAATTCAATGAATGATGTGGTCTGGTCGATCGACGCCAGAAATGATTCTGTGAATGATTTGATTGATTATATGAAAAACTTTGCTATTACTTTTGCTGCAGAAAAGGACATTGAAATTAACTTCGATACTGAAAACCTAAAACCACATTTTAAAATTCCGCTTAATTACCGACAGAATATCTACATGATATTCAAGGAGACTGTTAATAATGCAATAAAATATTCGGGATCGGGAATGTTCGATATTTGCATAAAATTCGACGGGCATACATTCGGCTTCAGGATAACAGATCATGGCAGTGGCTTTGGTGAAAACAAAGGGCGCGGGCACGGGCTGCAAAACATTAAAATGCGGGCAGATTCTATTAAAGCAAAATTGTTGATAATCGAAGAGAATGGTATAACTATTAATCTGATTGTGAAAATCAGGTAGTAGCATTTTTATGCGATATTTAATGGATAAAAAAAGTTTTAGATTGCTGGTATGATTTCAATTGGAATTGTAGAAGATCAGACAGATGTCAGAGAATCTCTAAACTATTACTTTTCACTTCAAAATGAAATTCTCACAGAAATTTCGGCTTCGTCAATTGAAGAATTTTTAGCCGAAGAAAAGAGAGAACTGGAACCCGATGTATTACTTCTTGATATCGATTTGCCGGGACTTTCAGGCATAAGGGGCATTCCGCTCATTAAAAAAAGATATCCACAGATTCAAATTATTATGCTCACAGTTTACAAAGACGCCCATAAAATATTTGAGTCGTTAAAAGCCGGCGCTTGTGGTTATCTCGTAAAAACAACACCTCTGGATAAGATAAAAGAAGCCATTATTGAAGTTAATAACGGCGGTTCTCCAATGTCCCCTGTCATAGCCAGAAAAGTTATCGAATATTTTGACCAGACAAAAAATAAGATTGAGGAGAGCATTCTTACCCCAAAAGAGCAATTGGTTGTAACTTATCTGGTAGATGGTAAAAGCTATAAAAAAATTGCGGAATCTCTTGGTAATTCAATAGATACGGTAAGAACCCACATCAGGAATATTTACAGAAAATTGGAAGTAAGCTCCAAATCTGAATTAGTGGCAAAACATCTCAAACAATAAAAATACCGCCCTTTCACAAGGAAATAGCGGCACATTTTACACTATTTTAAGAGCATCATCTTTCTGATTTCAACAAAATTCTTTCCTGTCTTATTTCCACGCGCAGATATTTTTACAAGATATATTCCACTCGCCATATCAGAAGCATTCCAACTATATGTGTAAACCCCTGCTGAATAGGATGCATCAACAAGACTCTCAACAATCTGACCCAAAGCATTAAAGATTGTGATGTTAACATTACTGGCTTCCGGTAAAGAATAAGCAATCGTTGTTGATGGATTAAATGGATTCGGATAATTCTGGGATAATGAAAATTCTTTCGGGAGATTCTTACTTTCATCCTCAATCCCTGTTACAATTGTAAGTACTGAGCTGCCCGCATTTTCGACTTCAGGATTTTCATTAAATCTTAATCTGGACATCTCAACAACTGAACTTCCGTCAGTCAATCCTTCTTTTAATGAGAATTTCAAATTAAAAAAGGAACCTTCTGATATCTCCGACGAAGAAGAAGCAGCAAAAATACTGATTGATTCGGAGTCCTCTATTACCTCAACAACAAAACCACTCAGATTCTCTGACGATTCAAACCCCTCGAATTTCAATACATTTTTATCGTAATTAACTTTTGATTCGAAAGAATAAATATTTGAGCCGTTAACTATATTTATGGGCAGACTGATTATCTGGTTGGCAGCTATTGGAATATCCTGCATTAATATTTCACCTGAAGCAGGGATTGGATCGGTATAGGGCAAAACATCAATTATTCCAACCTTGTACATCAGCACCAGTGATGCATCGAAAGCAGATACAGTATCATTTGCGGATGCATCAGCATTGAACAACTGCAGTTCATTCAATGATTGTGATCCGGCGAGATACTTCAAAATATATGATGCATCATAAGCCTGCACAGTTCCATTCAGATCCACATCCTCAACCAGAGCGTGGTGAATTTTCAATATCCCATTTAACCTTTTGAGGGTATAACCGTTTCCATCATCAAAAACAATATCCCCATAAGAATTATCAATGCGGATAGAGTAAGGTTTGTCTTCTGTCGAATTTGGCACTGCAATTTTTAGTGTGACGAATTTTCCGTATCCCGAAATTTCTGTTGCACCGGCAAAAGCTGTATGGTAGATATTCACTCCCGCCAACTGATTGAATTCTGAAATCCAATTATTATCACCCACCAATGTACCTTCCGTCTCGAAACCGACGAGTTGTCCGACATTTGTCGGCAAACCAAGATAAACAGGCAATTCGGCTGAACTAATCGATTCTCCTTCCGGCAAATGTATAAAAATATCCACGTAAGCAGTATCACCTATTTCCGGAACTAAGACAGGCGAACCAACAGTCATAAGATAGTTATCCCCAAAACCGGAATAGATATAAAGGTTTTCCGGTTCCGAAACCAAACTGTTCGCTATTGCGAGATAATCCTGATTGAGGATAACATCCAGTCCATATACTTCAGGACCACCAGGCTGTGTGACCGGTTCATAGAATTCATGCTCCAGAAACACGTTATATTCACTTATTTTATAAAGATAAGCTGAGCCCCTGTTGTCATTCCACGCATTCTCATGAGTCTGCAATGGTGCACCAATGAGTAATCTGTCCCCGTTTAATGCAACTGAATAACCGTAATGGGCAGTACCCGGATTGACGGTTGTCTGTAATACTTTCTTCAGACTTGGATTTCCCTGATTAAGATTATAAAGATAAACGAAGTCAATGCTGTCCTGCGAAACCGGATAGGTTCCGACCGCTATATAATCCTGAGTAAGATCCAGTGAATATCCATAACGCTGGTTTGTATATGGTGTTTCAGAAATCAGTGTGTCGATAATTGACCAGCCATTTGCCCCATATTGATATAAGGATACTGCACCTGCATTAATTACTGAACCCACATTCGCCGAATAGTTACATACTGCAAAGTAATTTGGTGTTATTGCGACTCTTCTTGCGAATCCACTGCCTCCTGTAAAATTTGCCTCCTGGTTCCAGGTGTTTGTTGATGACGAATAGTAATAAGTTGTTGCATTAGATGAAAAATCGGCGCCATACCAACCGATTCCCATATATTTGCCGGTACTATATTCTTCCTCATATAGATCAATGGAACGACAAATTAAATTATCCATGGTATTCACAAGTACCCAGCTTCCCTCCGAGTTAAATAAGAACGTGTGTACCTTACCAGGATTATTATCAGCGGAAGCCACCTCAGATACAATTAAAGTTGTGTATGAAATTTTTACAATGCTACCAAATTCTCCATTTTCTATCGGGTTGGGTGAATGTAATGTCTGATATAACTGCCACGTATCTCCGCTTCTTTTAAATATTTCTACTTCACCGGCTCCGGTAATTCCATTTGATGTATTTTTTCTCAAGCCGGCAACTGCCCAATTCCCATCCGGAGATATCGAGTAAGAAGCCGGATTCGATTCATTGAGTATTCGCGTCTCATGATATTGATTTTGGGCAAGTAAATTTTGAAATAAAAAAAGCACTATAAATGTGAACAAAAGTCGTTTCATAAAAACCCCTTTTTGTGATTAAAGAAATAATAAATTTTCCCAAATTTCATTATTCAGGCACTGGTATTCAATCGCATATTTATGCGAAGTGTGATTTATGATACACGGAGATTTTTTCTACAAATGTGCGCTCGATGACTTGGATGGATAATCTAACTGCTTACAAAATCAATCTCCCTGCAACGTCTTGAGCATTAATTATAATCTGACACTATTAAATGGCAAAAGAGTGATAAGAACAAGGTCTGATTGTGGGAGAATTCCAACTAACCTTCTAGCTTCTGGAAAGTGATTGATAAAAACAAAGAAAGTAATCCGAACTGATTGTCTTGAAATTAATTCTTCGTTTTACAGAATAGATTTATAAAAACTGCCATGCTATTGCTGTGAATTTATCATTTCCCGGGATTCTATTCTATTTCGGCTGACAGGAGCTTTGAGTTTTGAGAATTTTATTAATACTCTGGACAGGGAAAAGCACTCACTCAGAAAATCACTTTTCTGCAAATTCGAATAAGTCCAGGCACAAAAGCTTTCAACAGAGTAATAAATGTAAAAATATAAAGGAATTTTCAGGATTAAATAAGATGATTCGTAGGGATATTAATTTCTCTTAATACGTAATAATGCCGAGGATTTTAACTGATTTAAATTGATCAAGCCCTCCGCTGAATGGATTTTTATTTACAAAGATAAAAAATCACTTTTCCTTAAAACTCACGGTCATCGGCACACCTTCAAAACCAAATTTGGTTCGGATTGTGTTTTCAAGAAAGCGCCGGTAGCTTTCGGGAATAAACTTAACGTCATTAGCGAAGAATAAGAATATAGGATAATGATCACCAACCTGAGTGATATACTTAATTTTTATCTCACGCCCGGTGGCGGCAGCCGGCGGAGTTATCTGGGCAATAACCGGGAGCAGCGCATCGTTGAGTTCACTTGTGGAAATCTTGGTTTTTCTTTTCTCATTAACAAGTTTTGCGGTTTCAATAATTTTAATTATCCGTTGCTTTGTGAGTGCAGAGATAAATAATATTGGCGCGTGACCAGCCGGACCAAGTTTTTCCCTGATATCCAGTTCAAACTCCCTGGCAGTATTAGTTTCTTTCTCGATCAGATCCCACTTGTTAACTCCGATAACAATGCCCTTACGCCGCTGGACAGCCTCGTAAATAATTCGTGTATCCTGTTTATCAAGACCTTCGGTTGCATCAATAAGAATTACTGCAACATCACATTCCCAAAGAGCACGATAGGTTCTGACATTGGAGAAAAATTCAATGTTTTCCTGAACCCGTGCTTTTCGGCGTAAGCCGGCAGTATCGATAAGTACAATTTCCTCACCGTAATATTTAAGGATGGAATTAATGCTGTCCCTTGTGGTACCGGGGATATCAGTAACGATTGACCTTTCAAAGCCCAGGAGAGCATTTGTAAGAGATGATTTTCCAACATTGGGTTTTCCAAGAATAGCAATTTTCAGACGGATGTCTTCATCTCCAGAGCCGGGCACATCGGTAAAGTTGGATGATATGTCATCAAGAAGATCACCGAGATTTCTGCCACTCATTGCTGAAATATCATGCACATTTTCAATGCCGAGCGAATAAAAATCAGCTTTGTAAAAAGTCATTTCAGTATTATCAACCTTATTGACCAGCAAATATATCGGCTTGTTCGATCTTCGAAGCAATTTGGCGACTTCGTTATCTATCGGGGTTATTCCTGTCCGCGCATCGGTAACAAAGAGAATAACATCCGCTTCGGTGAGGGAAATTTCTACCTGTTCTCTTATTGCAGCTTCGAACTTATCATCGCTGTCGGGTACGTATCCGCCAGTATCCATAACTTTGAAAACCCTGCCGTTCCAGTCATATTCCCCATAAATCCTGTCACGCGTTACGCCGCTCACATCATCAACGATAGCGTTGTTGCTTTTTGTCAGGCGGTTAAAAAGAGTGGATTTACCGACATTCGGTCTTCCAACAATTACGATAAGTGGTGATATCATTTTGATTAAAAATTAATTTTAAGATTAAACTGTGGATAATATACGAAATCATAACCTATATTCTTCCGTTTGAGATCCACGCCCATCTCAACAGCCCGGTTATGGCGCATTGCAGTCCATGCAGCATCGAATGTGCTTAAGATATGATTTGTAACAACAATAATAACTGCCGTCTTGGCAATACTGTAATAGTCATTCGCTTTTGCCCTTTCACCGGTATAATAAGTAAAACGCGGGGTAACCGGATTTCCGTAAACAAAAGGAGTGGTTTCATCACCGAAATCATCCCATCCGGGATTAAACTGAGAATATTTCCCAATCATCTCATAATATTGCTGGTCACCATAGGGGGCAAGACGATGTGAATAATATCCGCCGATATCATCCTCCATTCTGTTCAGGACAGCCCAATTTACTCTTGTCCTTTCACTATCGTAAAAAAGTCCGGGATAATCAGCAGGATCAAGATTTGCATTCAATGTCTGAAGGTTGGCTTCCGTCCATCTTGCATAAAGATAGGCTTTCCAGTGTGTATCGGCAAAACCTTCAAAAAAATCTGTCTGATCATCTCCTTTGGAGTCGTACGCAAGTCCTGTGGCAATGGCAGCGACCTCAATAGCAAAGAAAATGGCGGATTTAATATAGCTCCCGGAATAAAATTCCCCGGCACCAGGAACTGCAAAAGAAAGCAGCCCGGCAATCAGCGGAGATTTTCTTCCAAATCCCTCAGCATCAAGTCCGTTAGGCGAATATGTTTGATCGAAGGCAATTTTCGAATCCAGCGCCAGGTTTCCTGAAAGTGTTTCACCAGTTTTTTCCTGAGCGACAATGCCTGAGGAAATAAATAAGAATAACCCAAACAAAACTTTCTTCATTAATTTCTCCATTAAAAACTAAAGTCGAAAAGAATTCCACCATAGAACTGCCATTCTTTACCATATTTAATAACCTGATCCCTGACAACACGGTCATAAGAATCAAAAGCATAAGCAGCACTGAAGAATACACTTGTAGGGAAAAGGTAGAACGATTCCATTTTAATCCTCAATTCGGCGCCGGCTCCCTTTTTAAAGTTGGTCTGCGAAGGAATTTTCCCCGTCCAGGCATTACCGTAGTCGCCAAACACAGAAAGGAATATTTTATCAATATAAATGTGAGCTAATCGTGCATCAATATTCCTGAAAAGAGGCATTCTGTACGTGACATTCAACCATGCCAGTTCATTTCCGCTGATTGCATAGAAAGGATAACCCCTCATCCCTATCAGTCCACCCAGATAAAAATCAAAGAAATCATCCTGAGCAGGTCCAAAGATAGTTCCTGTGCGCAAACGGAAAGAAAGCGTGTGGCGGTCAAATGTTTTGATATGTTCTTTCCAGTCAAATTCAACCCTGTGAAAATTAACATTTTCATAAAGGGGTTTTAAAACCCCGTCAGCCACTTCATATTCGCCTTCAGTATTGATTTTATTGATCTCATAATTATAAGTAAAATCGATATCCCTGCCGATGGGATTTATATCGGAGTCCAGATAAGGAACATTTGACTCGTGCGAATACTTAAACTGAAGATTTTTACCGATAAAATAAACATCGTTAGTTGTCGGATAAAGTAACGGCGGTGTGGTAGGTAAAATAAAACTTCCTAATTCCGCAGAATATCTGCTGAAAATGAAGCGGAATTCAATCTGATTGCCTCTGGCAAAAACACGGTGGCGGGCAGCAATATCAAATTCAAAGAGATTATAAGTTACATCTGTCGGTATTATATAATCGGGGCGGACTACTCCACCCGTGTAATCAACACCTAAAAGAATATCGGTATTCGTCTTACGGCTGATACTATATAAATCAAGCACAATTTCAGGTTTTAACCCCAGATCGTAGAGCAAAGGGAGTTTGTTGCGGTATTCGAATGAGAGGAATACATCCCGCTCAAATCTTTTATTAAATGAAGCACCTCCAAATATCGAATAGCGGTTCAGCATATCGGAAGAGGTGAAGAAAAGTCCTGGTTTTATCTTATCGAGACCGGAATTTGAAATATTATAATTATCGAATCTGATGAGCGGGAAAAAAGTGAGATCGGAAAATTTTCCAGAATATCTTTCAGATTCCGGAGTACTTATATTTCTATCCTGGAAGCCATTTAGCGATACGATATCGAATTTATCAATATCTCCGTTCGGTTTGAAGGCAGAAAGAGGAGGATTTCCTATCCATTCATATCTTTTCAAATCATCCGTGAGTTTCTGTTCTTCCTTCGTGATACGGAAGATTTTGTAGCCGGTCGATGTATAGCCGGCATAAATAATATTCCCGGAAGAATCGATATCAGGCATAAATGCAGAGCCAGTTACGTTTGTTAATCTTGTTTTTTCTTTTGTGGCAGGATTATAGGAATATATATTAAATATTCCGGTCTCATCGGTACAGTAGATTATCTCACCATCCGGCTTAATAATAGCATTTCGCTCATCAAAACTTTCGTCGAAAAGAAAACTAAAACCATTTCCATCTACCCCGACTGTTGCCACATCCCTGCCGTGATGATAGGAATAGTCAAATATTACTGATTTTCCATCAGGAGTAAACCTCGGATTATAAACCTGTTCTCCATCCCTGAAATTAGTAGGCTGGCTGAAATTTTTACCATCAATCCCAACTATACCGATATTGGATGTTCCGTCTTTCTGAAAAACAAAAACAATAGAGTTTTCATCCGGTGAAAGTGCAGGATTATCTGCCCTAAGCCCGCTGGTGATTCTTTCTTCTTCTTCTTCCTCAATATCGTAAATGTACAAATCGTGAATATTTGCCCATTTAGGATTATCGTCACTCAGCTTTGAATACAGGATTTTCTTTTCACCTGATAACCAGCTTACAGTAGAACGGATGCCTGTCTGTAAAAGTCTGGATTCTTTTTTCAGGAAGTCATATTCATAAACTGACGTGGAAAAATAATCACTCATTTTGTTCGAAATGTAAAGAAATTTATTGCCGTCCTTTGAAAATTTCGGATAAAAATTTCCAAATCCTTCTTTCTCAATTAATTCACCCTGAACAATGTTCTGCTTCACCGCGGCTATTCTTTTCTCATAATCTTCCTGAAGAAAATTTTTCCATTCCAGGTATAGCTCGTTGCCCGTAATACCTAAAACATCTTCAATAGCAGCGTCAATCGTAAAGTTAAGTTTATTCCCAAGAGCTTTTGTGATTGTTCTTAGCTTATCTTCGCCATATTTTTGCGATATATATCGGGTAAGCGCGAAGCCGGAATTATAAACAGATTCATTACCGAGACTTGTTTTGCCAAAAACACCCATCTGATTCCAGGTAAGCATATTGCCGTCAAGCACGTAACTTCTGAGTATCATATCGCGGTGAGTATCCCAATTATCGTAATCAAACTCAGTGCGCATATATTGGGCAGTACCTTCAGCAAACCATGCAGGCATATTTATACTTGCAAGCGGATAGGATACAATAAAATTCGGGAAGCCATAAAGTATATCCGGTCTTCTCTTGTCTTCATAGTTCAGAAATTGCAGATAAACAGCCGGAACTCTTCTGCCTGTTTTCATAGCTGCCTGTATTTGAACCATGTGCGTAAATTCATGAGAGATGACATTCCGGAGCCAGTTGTGCGCTCCGCGGAGATCGAAATCAAGCGAGGAAGCCCATATTTCAATTTTGTTATCAAAAAAGTAGGTGGCTCCGTTAGCATAATCATCAATATCTTTTATCACGTAATGAACCTCTTTTGGCTCATATTCGTATAAAGAAGTAATCGGGTCCCAAACTTCATCAGCAATTTTTGCAACTACTGCCGCTGTCCTCTCGGCTTCAGGGTGATAATGGACATAAATATGTTTGCCGCGGATTGTCTGCCAGTTATATTCCGGATTGAACTCGTTAAACTGGGCTTGCGTTACAGATGCAGCAAAAAGAAGCAAAATAAGAAAGATCATATAATGTTCTGGTACAATTTTTATTTGATATATTATTTAATAACGGCAATCCGTACAACTTTTTCAGAACTTTTGCCGCTGCTGCTCTCAGCTTTTATCCTGGCGAAATAAACTCCACTCGAAATATCGTGCGTATCCCATTTTATTTCATTATCCATGCCGCCGGAAGCAGATGCAGAAAGCTCTTCAACAAGATCACCGGCGAGGTCATATATAGCAATTGATACACTTGAGTTCTCGGATACATAATAACGAATGAATGTTTCACCATCATACACGGGATTGGGCCAGTTATATGCTCTCTCAGGAGGAAAATAATCGCTGACACTCTTTCTGGCAAGTGTTTGCTCGAGATAGACATTATTAGCTCTGGAAACGGTTTCACCTTTCCAGTACACAGCATTCTGGTCTGTATTTAGTTCCCAGATGAAATAATTATTTTCAATGGAAAAAGCAGTTAATGAGACTGTGTTTCCGATTACTGAAAGTTCAATATTTTTGGCTGATCGCATACCTGAGGAAAGAGGGAAACCATTCAGAATTTTGGCGTTCTTTCCTGAAAAAGCAAAAACATCTCCATTCTGATCAAGTGTAAGAATATCAGACACATTGTCGCCGTTAATATCGGCTGAAAGCGGCGTCAGGGAAAAATCAAGATCGGCAGGATGCTCAACAGGAAAACCATCCATATATGCTCCGGATAATTCCCGAACCTCAAGATATTTACCATTTGTGTATTGAATAACAGGCTCATTAGTCAAACTGCTGAATCCAAGTGAAAATCTGCCTATCGCCGCTGCTGAATTAACAGTAAACTGATTCCGGATATCAGAATTTTCAAGAGTATAAAACGTATTATTTTTAGTTTGAATTACAACCAGGGTTTGATTATCAGAATTGCGAATAACTGCGGCTGCTGAGGCTGAATCACTTAGCTCAGCAGAGGCTCCGGAGTGATCAGAATATTTACTCCCTGAGATTCCCCCAAAATAACCAGCGAAATCAGTAAATACAAACTTTATAGGGTCATTAGAAAAAAGTGAGACGGAATCAACTGGAGTTATCAGGCTGACCGCCGCCGGATCTATTTCTGACAGATATATTTTTCCGTTAACTGCACCGGAATAAAGTTTAACACTGCCGGTAGCTGATAAACCTAAAACAGGCTGTGAGGACATTTTAATCCACGAAGAGAGTGCCGCCTTCCTAACATTCGATCCGGCGCGGGAATAAACATTAATATTAGTAGATGCGGGTAGTTGCTGGAATCCTACAGCAGTAAGAACACCATCTTTTTCAAGAAATGCCGTCTTCTCGCCGAAAGATGGCACAGTCTCAATCAGATTACCATAGCCGTTAAAGACTTTCAGATTGCCGCCTTCAATAATAAAAACAATTTCATCACTTCCGCTGGCATAGCGGTATGGTGCATCGGGCAGGTTTAATGAAGAAAATGATAAAGTGTTTTTGAGTTGAATTCCACTATTCGAATATGAAAGATCAAAACTCATAAGGCTGCTGATAGTCGAAAAATTGGAAAATGTCACCAGCGAATTTGCCCCGTCATTGGTAGATGTAGAAGGCGTAGTTTCAGGTCCGAAGCGGTTCTCATAAAGAACAGCCTTATTTCCGTCATACCAGAAATCAGATACTGATCCCTCACCTATGACTTCATCACCAAAGATGGTATAAAATGTTTCTCCGATATCCTGAACGCCATCTGCTTCTTCAACATCAACACCTCTCCTGTATTTATCGTTATTGATTGTATTGGAAGCGATATTTTCATTTATGATTTTTTCATCAATGTGCCAGATGACAACCCCATTCCCGGGCACAGCCCAGTCGAATTCATCCACATCAACCACAACTCCGTAAAGTGAATCAATATCATAACTCTGATATCCGGTAGTATCTTTCGGAAACACCTTTGTCCTGTAAACTCCTTCAGAATAATACGTTACCTTGCTGCTGTCGCTTAATGCATCTCTTTGCCGGTTTTCAACAAGATAGTACTCTGAGGAATTTATGTTCACTTTTAAGACAGTAAGCGGTCCGGATCCAGATATCTTATCAGAGACCTGATAAGATGAACCAGAGAGAGATGCAGTCTGAGGAGTAATCCAGCCAAGTCTTATCTTTTCCCAGGGGGAAGGTTCGGGCGGAAATAATCCCCCATAAGCGAAAATTGACTGACCGTCCATCAGTCCGAACCTGCCAATTGCACTTAATCCGGTTTCGGTATTGAACAAATCCGGTAAGCCAAGGTAACTGCCAATACTTGCACAGATAAGCCCATTCGTTGATAATTCAAAAAGAACCTTGCCGCCGATCACATCAATTTCACGTGATTCGGTGGAAGGAAGAATCATTGTGTTTTCAATAGTACCGCCTGTAACACTGATACCCGTGAAAGCAGAACCATAAACATTTTTGAATGCCGCCGGACTGAGATAAACTGAAGGAAGGTCCCTTTCGCTGCCGATACTGCCCGGCAGGCTGACATCTCTGCCAACTCCGGCATGAAATATTGCAAAAAGATCATAACTGCTAAAGTTTACTGTCCCACTGTACTCAGCATCAACAAGCTGCCACACTTCTTTTGAAAATTCAGCCAGATTTATAAGATCATTGCTTCCGGGTTCCGGGGAATAATTACGCATTGTTTTGCTGACTGTAATAATGGAATCGAGCAATGTATAATCTACGCTTAAAGCAGCCCCGGATACTTTACCAAAATAATTTTTGGCAAATAGAAGATGCTGCCCAAAATAATCTCTGTCAAATGGCAACGGGTCAAGAATATCTTTTTTATCACGGTTTTCTCCTGTATATACAGAACCGAATTTCCCGTTTCCGAATGTTGAATTATCCCTGTCCTCCTGAAATTCAACCATAACAGCCAGAATTTTTAATGAGTTTACAACTTTTTCTGTCTGAGGATAAGGATTAAGTTTCCCGGTAAAAGATTGTGCTTCAAGCAAAATCAGGGGAAGAGTGAATACAAGTACAGCAATTAGCTTTTTCAATTAAATACCTCTTGGAAATCCCTGTGAAGCCTTAGTGGTAGGACCCCAACCCATTGAAACAGTAAATCTGAGGGTATTATTGAGAGGATGGTTCTCGCCGCCCTCAAAAA
>Ga0172367_10002538_pt1 | contig 24869 bp, 15 predicted proteins | sample Lak10m_FD_114542 | JGI IMG/M metagenome (GOLD analysis project Ga0172367, IMG submission 114542) | Freshwater microbial communities from Kabuno Bay, South-Kivu, Congo - kab_022012_10m | ecosystem: Environmental > Aquatic > Freshwater > Lake | place: Democratic Republic of the Congo: South-Kivu...
GCGGAGTTGCTGATCGGGGGATAGTGCAGAATTGGTTAATTAAAAGTTCGCTGATTTGTTACTTTACGATTAACACCTCACTATGCATTCTGCTACCATCCTGCTCGCTCACTTGTACCGTATAATTTCCGGAACTGAGTGAACTTATTTGCAAGTCAATTTGATTCGAAAAGTTTTCTTCGAAAACGAGTTGACCTGCACTGTTGTAAATTCTTACAACCAAAGGCTCCGGTTCTGCAGTGGTAAGGTGGAGCACCTCATCTGTCGGGTTAGGATACATAGTGAATGGAACTTTTTCAGGAAGTTCTGCGATGCCAACACCGGTAGGACACGTTGTACCGTAACACGCAATGCGACTGGCGGGAATACCATATCCCACTTGTGTGAAGTATCCTCCGATGTACAAGTTACCTTGGAACACGCACATTTCTTCTACGGTGTTTGATGCGCCACCGTCAACACTCGTCCATTTTATACCGTCGAATTTGTAAACGTTGTTTATCGTATCACCTGCAGCGGTAATGGTTACATTACCTCCGCCGGCATATAATTCACCGTTGAAAATGGCAAGGCAATGAGTGCCCCACAACGTGTCCGTTCCGGTTCCAACTGCTGCCCAGGCTGTATCGTTCCACACCGCAACGCCATTGGCGGGAACACCACCGGCCATGGTAAAACCTCCCGCTACATAAAGCAAATCGTTTGTAGTGTCTACAATCATATCCCAGACATAACTATTTAATCCGCTTCCTACAGTATCCCATTGAATTCCGTTCCATCGAGCAATGTACCAGGCAGGAAGATTTGTAGGACCTGCTGACTGAAACTCGCCCCCCACATAAAGTTGACCATGATAAACAGCCATTGACATAATATCTTCAATTGAACCGTTCACGCCGCCAGCAACATCGGACCAAATTGTTCCATTCCATTTTGCAATTCTGTTGCAGGGAACACCATTCACATTCGTCATTTGTCCGCCTATGTACAATTCATTATTGTATATCTCCATTGCTTTGACAGTGTAGTTAGGTCCTCCGTTTGGAGTTATGGAGCTCCAGCCGCTTACAGAGTCCCACACTGCTAGCTTGTCTGTGCCAGGCATACAGTTTGGCGGGCTGCCTACACATAAAAATTGTCCTCCAACAAATAGACGACCACTAAACCACCGCATCGCTAAGGGATACCCTACCCCGATACCCTGATCAAGTGAATCAATGACAACCCCATCAAATGCTGCAATTCCATTGTGAGATACTCCTGCAAAAGTTTGTGACCCTGATGCCCCTGTGCCGACATAAAGTTTTTCTGCCGGATAGAATGAAGTTGTGGAGCAACCAACCATGCCGCTACCCATTGGAGTCCAAGTTTGAGCGAACGCGTAGGAAGAAGATAGTAGCAGAGTTAATAAGATCGCACGCATTGGATTTATGGTTTATTGTTTACAACGAAATTTTTTCTTTGAACAACTTCAGCTTCGGACACTATTACTGCACAGTATATTCCTGCGCTCCAATTCTTGGTATTGATTGAAACGATTGTTCGATGGCCAGGAAGTGCACTGCTAAAGACTAACTTGCCGGAAGCGTCATAGACATTGATCGTGCTTGAACTATTTTCTGCGGAACTACATATAAAGTTTACCTCGGTAGCGGCTGGGTTTGGAAACGGATCACTTAAATTGTCTGCTAATGTGCTATCTGAAATATTCGAAGCGCTTGAGCTTCTATTTTCATTGCCATCAAATTCGAAAATTAACGGCTCACCGAACGCAGTGAATAAAATAACTCTGGCGCTGGCCCGTGCCGAACAGTCGTAAGGCAATGTACTGATGTCTCTGACAATTTGAATTTCTGCAGAATTCATAGAAAAGACGTCACGACCGGAGGAATACAGCAGAAGCAGCATTGACAACAAATCTTTCTCCGCTGTTTCAGCATCGGACTGCGGATTCAATGTATTCAGGATAGATCCGGCATTAGAGAATTGTTTCTCCACTATGTATATAGCCACTAAAGCTACTTTGGCATCATGGCTGTTTTCGCGAGTCAGAAGCGTGTGAATTGAATCGAGATAAATTGAATCAATCACATACTGTTCAGAATAGTACTCTTGATGTTGGTTATAAATTACTTGTCTGCGATTTATGGCCGAAGCCAATTCCGCGTCAACTACGGACAACGTCCTGTTTTGAGAATTTTGCGCTGATAGAATTTGTGCCGCAATACCAGGAGGAAGTGTTGAAGTTTTATTAGTTAAGATAGGTCGCACGATTTGAGAAACCGGAGAATTTACAATTACCACATCCTTAAACAAACCGGGAGGTGTGCCAATTTTATTGATGTAGGAAATAAGCACTGTATCGCTCAAAGGAGAATTGTTGATTAATAACTGCTTGAGTTGAGCACTCCCCATATTTGAATTAATCGCATTCAATAAATATTGCGTCTGACCTCCGTCAATTTGAATTTGAATTGCAGTTTTTTCAGTCTCCAGCACTTCAACAACTAAATCTGCGGCGTCAAGAGAGGCTGCGTTAACAGGCGGTAGAGGCCCTGGATCACATGATGTGGAAGTTTGCTGAATACCGGTATTAATGATATTTCCTGAAGTGAGGATATTTCCTGCGATTGCTGAAGTTGTAGGGATAACTGTTACCGGATTGCCTGCAGGATCAGCGCTATGAGAATAATAGTCAAAGAGAGAAGTTGAATAGATTTGATTTCTGAGCGGTGAAAACTGAGTAAACCTATTGCCCGCCGGATCTTTGTGGTTAAGTATAGGTAAATTTCCTTGGTTGGCGAGAACATTGAAGTTGGCCCAGTTTCTGGCATATCCATTACCGGATGGATTGACATGGGTATTACAGCGAATTTGTAAAGCTGAATTATTGCCGTGCGCCCAAACCCCATTAACGCAACTTGTAAATATATTACCTGTTGCTGAATATCCGATTAGGCCACCTGTAGAGCCTGTGTTACTTACACTTACTCCTAACAAGCAACCCGCGATTGGCCCCCCAATCAAATTGTCGTTTATTGTAATACTTCGTGATGATACCGATGCAATTCCAACAAATGCACCCGAGGTAATATCATTCCCAACTATTCTATCTCCTAATCCATTCCACGATTGAACTGGAATCTGATTTTGCACATAGGTATTTGACTCAATCCTGTTGTTGTAGAAGGCCGAGTTAAAAAAATTACCGTGAACTTCTCCGTTCGCGATGTTGCTAAACGTGTTTCCTAAAGCAGTATTGGACCCGCCAACCCGCAGCGTAGAGTTGATACCAATAATTCCGTACTCTGCGTTATCAAACGTATTGCCTTCTATTCGCAAATGTCTGATTCCGATTGTTTGAATATAAGCGTATGCTCTTTGATTTGCGTTTGCTTGTGCATAATTACCATTGTATTGGTTCGGATATGTATAAATATTCGCAGAATTGTAACCGGGGTCAGCAGGCCCACCGCCTAAGAAGCTGCTATTTTGAATTCTTGATTGACTTACAAAAGGATACGGCGTGAACCGCACTCCATACGCGTTATTAATAAACTGACATCCTGAAGAAATCTGAACAACGCCACCACCATATGCATTTAAGAATTGTACACCATTCCAACGCCCCGATATAATAGCATTGTGCGCATCTCGAATTATTGTATTATTTTTTACAATCAAACGTCCCTGTAATGGTGAAACCTGATTAACCGAGGCATCTCCCCAAACCTCTATTCCTTGCCACATTACAGGACACGGTTTAGGCACATCATGTGTTGACCCCGCCGGAAGCAAAAAGCAATTGTCAAGTGTTAATTGTGATCCACGAGTGACGATGATTTTGCCCCAAGGCCCAAAGCCAATTGTTCTGCCGGTAAGATTTACGGATAAATTATTTTCAATAAACAACGTATCCCGAATGGTAACAAAATTACTAACCCAAGTATTATTAGTAAAGCTCGCAAGGAAGCTATTAACGTCATTTTGATTCTGCAAATGAATGCTACCATTATAGATATACTGCTCTAGAGAAGAGCAGCAATTTTTATTATACGTCCCAATGGACGGAGTCACACAAACTACATGAGTGTATTGTGTCCCACAGGTTCCGCTGTTAACCAGCAACGTAACGTTATATTGACCCGGCTGAGAATATGTGTGTGCAGGATTGTTTGCTGTAGAAGAAGTTCCGTCGCCAAAATCCCAGTAATAGTATTGTCCTCCCGTGCTATTGTTAAAAAACAATACAGGTATACCGACACATTGTTCATTTACCGCAGTGAAGTAAGCGGTTGGTGCATCAACAATCACAGTGACCTGATCTTGAATAACTGGGCAGCAAGTGTTTGGATTTGCAACACTCAACGTGTAAGTTGTAGTTACACTAGGTGTAGCAATAGGACTTTGGCAAGTCGCACAAGATAGGGAAGATGATGGCGCCCAAGCATATGGACCACTTGTTTGCACTGCTGTTAGTGTTATACTTCCTCCCGCGCATATTGTGGCACTTGCGGGCAATGCCGATTCACAAATGCTCCTAGAATAATTCGTCGACGCAACGGAATTCCAATTGTTGAGTATATTCTGCCTCTGTAGAACAAACGTAAAGATATCCGTTTGCCCACCTAGAGCGTTGCAAGCTACGCGACCATTCAAATAGATAGTATAAGAAGTGCCATTAGATAACGAAAATGACAAACTATTCCCCGACGCATCAACAGCATAAATTGTATTTGACGCGTTGTTATTGTCAACGAGGACAACCCAACTCAAAATATTACCAAAATAGGAATATGGTCCGGACTGAGTTACTTGGATTCGATAGGTTCCATTGTTAGAAACAGAGAGCGATCCGCTTTGATCCGTAATGCATCCAGGTAAAATGCATTGGTTCCCGGAAAACGATATACTGTTTGCTGTCACACTTGGCAGAACACTTAAGCTGAATGCCAATGGAGAGTTAGAATAGTTGCTGCAAGTTCTGCATGTTGTGAATTGTGAGGCTTCGCGATCGATTTTAATGTAGTAAGTTCTCCCAACAATCAGTTCTGAAGTTCGAATGGCTAATGAATCGCTGTATCCGAAGGTAATTGTAGCACTGTCATTACGAGCATAGGCCACTCCCAAAAGTTGAAGGTTGGCACATGAATCGGAATAAAGACGTAACTCATGAAGATGACCAACCGCAGTATCGGAAAGGTTGTGTAAGACGACAATTGTGGCGGTGTCCGTTGCAACGAAACTGTACCAAAGTGAAGATGTAGTTGAGGTATCAGTAATAACGTTGTTCAGGTTAATCGATCTTGCGTTTGCGCAGGAGATTCCCGATTGTCCCACTAACGGCACGGCGCCGAAAATAAAAGATAGGGTTAAAATTAGGACGTAAGTTGCGTTTATTAAACTGAAGAACCAATTAAACATCGTTTGTCGCGTTTGATGAAATTAAATTGAAATTCGGAGTGTTGGAAGACCGTTGCTCTAATCTAATATAGCTAATTTCAATACTGCATTCAACTGCCATTGGATTTCTGCGTGCCGGCGCAGCAACCAATGCTGTGCAGATTGCGGAGTTGCTGATAGAGAAGTAGTTCTGTTGCTCTTACACGCGTTCCCGCATTACGCTGAGGTTTGCAATAATCATTTGTCGTAGTGCAACAGCAGTATCCCGTCGAAGATTGATATTGGCACTTTCGCTCAGGTCGCGGGAGAACAGTTTCAGTACAGATTCCATTTTCACCAACGATGCGGAAGGTCTCATTTTATGAATCAGATCACGAAGCTGATCGAAATTATCTGCGGCAATCATTTCTTCAAGTTGCCCTGCGTTTTGTTTCAACGACTCTTCCAGATTATCAACGATTTCGTTGAACACAACGGGATCCTGAAATGTTTTTCGGAGCAGTTCAAGGTTGATATCCGGTGTTGCAATTTCAACTAACGGCTTATGATTTTGCAAATCGCTGATCATGATTTTCAATTTTTCCTGATCAAGCGGCTTCGGTAGAAAATTCGTGAATCCTGCGCGTGTGGCCTTTTCTTTTTCATCACTCATTGCATCTGCAGTATGTGCCCACACCTGAACGTTTTTACCGTTGCTGCAGGAGCGAATCATTTCAAGTGTTTTATAGCCATCCCAACGCGGCATACGTAAATCAAGAAGGATCAGATCATATGGATCATTCGTACAAACAAGATTGTAAGCTTCTTCACCACCCGCCGCTTCATCAACCACGAAACCATAACCGACCAGAAGTTTCTTCAGGAAAAGTCTGTTGAAATCGTGATCCTCTACAATGAGAATGCGACCTGTGAATTTCTGTGGTGTCTCTCCGACAATAACGCTCGGCTCTTTTTTTCGTGCCGAAACCACAACAGGAATACTGAAGTAAAACTGACTTCCGCTTTTCGGGCGGCTTTTCACTTTTATATCGCCGCCAAGCGCCTTGATTATTTTCTGAGAAATATTCAAACCTAATCCTGTTCCGCCATACTTGCTGGAAATGGATTTGTCTGCTTGTCCGAATGGTTTGAAAATATTCTGTTGTTGTTCAGGAGTGATTCCGATTCCCGTATCAACAACATCTACGTGCAACATGCGCACGGAACCGCTCTTTCGAGTAACGGAAATCGAAACGCGAACACTTCCATTATCAGTAAACTTTATAGCATTACCTGTTAGATTCACCAGTACCTGAAGCAAACGCGCTTTGTCGCTTACGATGTATTCGTCAGCGGGTTCGGAGTCAAGTGCACATTCAAAAACCAATCCCTTTTGCTGTGCAAGGCCGGAGGTTGTTAACTCCAGCGAACGTATGAGATCTGTAAGACTGAAAGTCGATTGATCCAATTCCAGTTTCCCGGAGTCAATTTTTGAAAGGTCAAGTACATCATTGATCATGGAAAGCAGGAAGCGCGATGATTCGGTAACAGTGTTCACGTAATACTTTTGCTTCTCGGTAAGGTTTTCTTCCAGCAATAAATGCGTGCTTCCGATGATTGCGTTGATAGGAGTCCGGATTTCATGACTCATATTAGCAATGAACTGTTGACGTATTTTATTTGACTCTTCAGCTATTCGTCTTGCTTCTTTAAGTTGTTCTTCGGCATCTTTTCGAGCTGTAATATTTCTTCCGAATATTGCCGCTCCAACTACTGTGTCGTTCTTATCACGAATAGGATTGAACGAATATTCATCGTTCCTGATTTCAAGTTCTGAAACGCGCGCGCGTTCGGTAACGAATGCTTCTCCCTCGAAACAGCTCGTAATCGACTTTAACCAGAAGTCGGAAGTTTCCTGGTCAAATTTGTCAAATGGTAATTGATCTCCAATTTGCGGATCCCACCCCCATGACTTTCGCATGTGAATGAGAAAACTAGTGTTACAACTGAGTAGGCGATAGCTTTTATCGATTGACCAGATTCTGTCTTCCGTGTTATCAATCAATGCTGCAAGATTAACGGAGTTCTGTTCGATTACTTCTGCTGAATGGTGCGCTTCTGTTATATCGCGAATGAGAACGGAAATATTGCGAATTCGTCCGATGCCGCTTTGCATTGGAGAAAACTTTGCACTGAACCAACGATCGCTTCCCCATTGTCTGTATTCAATAATTTGCGACTGGCCAGTTTGGAGCGTAAGGTCCACTGTTTTCTCAAACACGGAAGCGTCTTCTCCCAATACTTCACGGAATGATTTTTCCAGGAATTGTTCCGGAGGAAGAAATAAAGATTGTGTATCTCGTGTCCATATACCGATAAATCTGTATTCAGCATTCACCTGCATTACGATATCATCCAATGAAGTGATGATGGCAAGAAGTTGTTCTTTCAGAATCTGCTGCTCGGAAATATTGCGCGCAATAGCTTCACATCCGATAAATTCTCCTTCTGTATTATACAGCAGCTGTACGTTTTGCCCGAGCCATACCGTTGCATCTTCAGCTGAGGTAATTGGGAATTCAAGATAAGAGCGCAAAGTTTTTGCTTCTATCTGTTCGGCATAGTGTCGCGCCACACTGTCGCGGTAATCTTCCCGAATAAGGTCAAGATAGTTTTTACCGGTAATCTCATTCTTTTTGTATCCCGTAATTATTTCGGAAACGGAATTGCAGTATGTGAATTGTCCGACCTTATCAGTAGTGTAGAATATGTCAGACGAATTTTCAATCAGGTTTTTATAATTGTCTTTACTCTTATCCAGGTTATCCTGCAACATCCGCACATCGGAAATATCCATTCCGTAACCGATCATAAAATCAACCTGACCTTTTTCATTGAGCACAGGATGATATCTGCGCAGAAATGTACGCGTTGCTCCTGACGCTTCACTTATTTCTTCGTGCCATGAAATTTCCTTTCCGGTTATCAGGCACTGTTCTGCATAAGCGCCTCTTTCTTCCGCCAGATAAGTCGGTTTGTTCCTGTACGCGGAATATTCGGCATCAGTTTTCCCGATAATCCAGTTACGTATCTCCTCATTCGCGATCCCGGCATTGTTCACATAACGATAGCGCTTGTTTTTATCGAAGACTGCGATTTGCGTGGGAATTTCTTTGAGAATATTTTCGAAGAATTTCAGCTTTTCATTCTCAACACTTGCGCTGTCAATATAGGCAGGCACGAATTCAACGATCAGTTTGCCACCCGCATGCGACTTGGAAACGGTTACTAAGTAATTACGACCTTGATGCGCAACATTGCCCAACGCGTATCTGAGTGCATCAGTGCGACTCACAAACGAATTGATTATGCGAATGAAATCAACTGAAAGCGATTCACACAAACTGCGTTGAATTTCAGTTGCACCCCCTTCAATCGGCCACGCTATACTTATTGCATCACTATTTGTCATACGTATCGTACACGGCTTTGCGCATTGAATCGGATTTCAGAAGATTATAAATCGTGCTTTTACCGACGCCGAGTTTTTCAGCAACAACAAGAACCTTATGATTGTATTTTCTCAGGTAATGAACAATGATTGTCCTGTTGTATTCCTCAAGTGTCATATCTGCGTCTTCATTCAGGATCTGCAGATTTTTCTTTTCAAAGACCACATCTCTTTCGGTGATCGTCTTACTTCCTTCTGCAAGTGTATATGCTAATTCGGTTACTGCGCGCAGCTCGCGGACGTTGCCAGGGTAATTGTGTTCTTTGATCTTTTTCAATGCTGCGTCGTTGAATCGGCTTAACTCAGTTCCATTACTCTCGCAGAATTCTCTGAGGAAATGGTTCGCAAGAACTTCTACATCGCCTTTGCGTTCACGTAACGGAGGTAACTCAACCGGCAATCCAAGTAAGCGATAGTATAAATCCTGACGGAATGTTTTACGATCCACTTCAGCAGAAAGATTCTTATGTGTGGCGATGATTATTCTCACATCGAGCTTAACGGTATTGTTCCCGCCGATCCGCGTCACTTCTTTTTCCTGAAGAACACGCAGAAGTTTTGCCTGAAGATTCAGATTCAATTCCGCAATTTCATCAAGGAACAAAGTGCCGCCGTTGGCTTCTTCAAATTTTCCTTCACGTTTCCCTACAGCGCCGGTAAAAGCACCTTTCTCGTGACCGAATAATTCGCTTTCCAAAAGTTCAGCAGGAATGGCTGCAACGTTTACTGCAACAAATGGTTTATCGCGTCTTTCGGACTGATCATGTACAGATCGCGCTACCAATTCTTTTCCGGTTCCCGTTTCACCGGTAATTACAACAGTGATGGATGAGCGGGCTGCTTTCTGAATCAGCGCATGCACTTTTTTGATCGCGTCGCATTCGCCGATGATTAATGACTCTTTACTTGTTCCGTTGGAGATTTTCTTTGCCTTCGTTTGTGCGGACGCGGCAAGATCCGTTGCTACACTCCAAACACGTTGCAGAATGTTATCGTCTTTCACAATGTATTCAACGATTCCTTTCTTGAGCAATTCAAGGACAAGAGAAATATCTTCCTGCCCTGAAACAACAACAACATCGGCATCACTGTTTTTGTTGAATACAAAATCAACAAGTTGCGTTCCTGTTGAATCGGGTAAACGTATATCTGTAATAACAAGATGGAACGTTGATGAATACGCCGATCGAAACGATGCAGCGTCGGGAAATACGACAACTTCAAAATCAGGATTCATATCAAGACGATGTTTCATCGTTTGACTGAACCAATTGTCATCTTCCACGAGTGCAATGCGGAACTTGGATAACTTCATAATAAATGCGTGTGTTTGCCTGATATCTTATACGTGAAATTATTGCCTTGGGTTTTTATTCCCAATCATGTGTAATTGCGGCCCTGTTATTTCCATTATTTGGAATTATCCGCGAATCAGCGCTTTTTTCCAATAAAATACGGAAGAACTGAGAAAGATCACATTTCAGAAATTCTTTGAATCGCGAAATATGCAAGGCGAACTATCATAAAACTTCGGCATAAAAATTCCCGCTTTCAGAATGTTTTCCGGAGTATGGAATTGATCAGAGCCATTGATATATGCTAAATGACTAGCCTGTAGGAATTTACGGTTCTGGCACGCTTTTCACCTTGTAAGGACACTGTGATGTATTGTTTTCATGACAAGCATCGGTGTGCTCTTTGGGACGACGGGCATGAAAGTGCCCGTCGTTTGATTGTTTAACCCTAATACAAAACAATATGTTATTATTTAACTCAGTGCCACCAAAACGTTCCGGAAGTTCAGTTTCGGGAATCTCGGCAACATTGCTTGCCGTCGCAATAATTGCATTAGGTTTTGTTATCGCAAATTATGCTTTGTAAGGAGCAACGCATTAACATGAAAAGAATTGATACACCATGCTGCTTAGAGTGCAACGAATGTCGCACTGTGTAGTAGGGGCTACATTGCGGTGTGTTGTGAAAGGGAATCGTAAGGCTCCCTTTCTTTTTTTGCGATTTACTATTCATTATCCGCCGAACGAATTATTTATACAGCAACGTATGGAATTCAGCAGTACATGAATATTTCCTTTTGCAGGAACGATATTCCTGAAATGGGACGCGCTCATCTATATGCATGGCGAGAATTACACTGAAAAGGCACAAATGTTTTGTGGCACGATTTTTCTGTTCTGAAGCAGGCTTAACATTTCTTGATAAGGATATTTTGTTACCCTCATTACCGCTGAAGGTGTAACGAAAACTCTCAGATTGGCAAACACAAAATGACCCCGCCACCTGCGAGAATGAGAAAGACCGGTTTGAGCGCCGGTCTTTCTCTTTTACAATTTCAATAAGATCATTATCGCACGATGATCTTACGCGTTTCTAAAGTGTTATTGCCGTCAACTATGAAAGCAAAATAAATTCCGGGTTGTGAAATGGACGCACTGATTTGTGATTCTCCGTTGAATCCGGATTCATGAATCAATCGTCCGCATGCATCTGTAATGCGAAGTATTGGATCAGCTAAACCTGTTGAAAAAGAAACAGTGAACGTGTTGTTCACCGCCACCGGGTTCGGATACATAACAAAAGCCGAAGAGGTTTGTGCTGTTTCAATACCGGAACTGAAACTCTCATAAATTTTCTGCACGTAAATGTTACTTGTTCCTGATCCTGCCTGAACAAATGTTCCTGCTGATGGATCGAAGTCAACATTGCCTGAACCGAAGTAACCGGTTGACCAAATGTTGCCTGATGTATCAATTGTAATTCCTTTTCCGCGATCAACGTTTGCTCCGCCGATTTGAAATGCCCAGATGAAATTTCCGAGCGAATCATATTTCGCAACATAGGAATCTGTTGCCCACCATACACCGGGAGCTGTTAACTTGAATGTGTCAGCCGGAAGTGTTGAAACATCGAAGTCTGCTGTACCGGAAAAATATCCCGTGGTATAAATTTCTCCGTCTCTATTGGTGGCAATTGATGATCCTGAAATTTCACCGCCGCCTGCTCCAACAATTCCTTTCGCCCACAGGTAATTTCCTGCAGCATCAAGCTTCAAAATAAAAACACTGTTACTGCTTGGATTCGACGCAAGATAATTTACTGCCGGACCGGGATTGAAATCTACAGTTGATGAATAGAAACCTGTAACCAAAACATTGCCTTGCGAATCTGTCGTAATTCCATACGCACGATCATCTGTGGTGCCACCAATTCCTTTCGCCCAAATGTGATGGCCTGCACTGTCAAGTTTGAGAATAAACATATCCCAATTCCCGAAAGCAGGAAGCGTATCTGTGCCGACTCCCGGATCAAAATCCGTTGGAGCTCCATATAATCCACACACATAAACAAAACCTGAATCAGAAACGTCAAGTGCGTAACCGGCATCACTCAATGGTTCTCCGATGCGATTTACCCAGCAGAAGCCGCCGCTTGCGCTGAGCTTCAGAATGAAAATATCACCCACCAGATTTGTTCCTGATGCTGTAAGGTTGTATGCCGAGGATGGTGACGGATCAAAGTCTGCTGTGCCGCGAAAATAACCGGTAACATAAACGTTGTCGTCCTGGTCTGTGTCCAATGCATAACCAACATCTGTTACATCAGTGCAAATCTGAACAACACTTCGAATTGCTTTTGCCCATTCATAATTTCCGGCGGTGTCCAATTTGAGAACAAACAATTCCGTGTTGCACGGATCATCTGCGTTTCGCATGGTGTCAATTCCCGGACCCGGATCAAAGTCAACAACGCTGCAGAAGTATCCGGTGATATAAACATATCCGCTCTGTGTAACTTTAATGGAGAATGCAGCATCACCACCGGAGCCGCCGATTCCTCTTACCCACACAAGATTTCCATTCGGATCTGTTTTCGTAATGAAAATGTCTACACCGCCATGACCGGGAAGTTGAACAACTGCCGGACCCGGATCAAAGTCAACTGTTCCCGTATAGTATCCGGTTGTGTAAACGTTTCCTTGATCATCAACGCTGAGAGATGTACCGTTATCTGCTCCTGTTCCGCCTGCGTTAGTTGCCCAGGCAAGCAAAGGTTGTTGCGCTTTGATATTCTGTGTGCAGAATGTCAAAAGAATGAACATCGCGCGGGCAATAAAGGATGTAGTTGATTTCATTCCGTAATATCGGAATAGAACACAGATGCCGCAAGCAGCGCGAGCAACTTATTGCGGGGGCAATTCCTGATTCTGATCAGGTAGTTGCGAATCCGTTGCAGGAACCGGCTCTTCTGCAGGAACAAACTTCGGATAACGCTGCAACCAATAGAAAAATCCTGCTCCTGCGCCGAGCGAAAGTGCAAACAGCGTGAGTCGCAATGCAACTGAAACAGGATGTGTTTCAGAGAAGAGAGAAGAGAATGTGAGCAAGAGGAATAGCGTCAACAGAAACACAATGCAGCCGAAGAAAATATTTGTGACAAGAATTTTTCTTTCGCTTAGTGTTTCCTGTTTGCCGAAAAGTCGACGTTGAAAAACGATGAGCAGAAAAACGCCAACGGAAATTGCGGCATCTGCAATGTTGAACACCGGACTGAAGAACAGATAATGTTCTCCTGCACGCGGAACAAAATCAGGAAGGGATTCGTTTTCTGCAGATGGCATCAATTCCGGATAATTTCCTTCGAGCACGGGGAAGTAAAACATGTCTACCACTTTACCGTGCAACCATCCTGCGTATCCGCCTTCTTCAGGCATGAACTCAGCAACGTTCGCGTCCCACTGATCACTCTCATTGAATATTTTTCCAAAGAATACACTGTCTACAATATTGCCCATTGCTCCGGAAAAAATCAGAGCGACACACACGAGCATAAGCGGACGTACGTGTTTTGAAAAAAGTTTCCAGAGGTAATAACCGATTCCGGCAACAGCCGTAAGACGAAAAACAGTTAGAAGCAATTTGCCGTAGTCGCCGCCCAACTCAAGTCCGAACGCCATCCCCGGATTCTCCACAAAATGCAGATAGAACCATTCGCCTGAAACGCGGTACGACTCGCCCAGATACATATGCGTTTTGATGTAGATCTTAACGAACTGATCTATCAGCAGAACTCCGAATATTATAGCGAGCGACTTTTTCATTATTTATTCTTACCTCGACCGGCGAGGAATGCAAATGTAAGAGTTTCTGCGCGGCCTGAATGAAGGCAACATCTATTAACAAAAAAGCCATCCCTGAATTTCGGGATGGCTGTATTCACTGATGAATCAGTTTATCGGTTCTGTCCGAGTTTAGCGTCGATGCTCAATGTAGCATGAGGCACACTGCGCAGGCGTTCTTTCGGAATCAGTTTACCTGTAACGCGACAAATGCCGTAAGTTTTATTCTGAATACGAATGAGTGCGTTTTTCAGGTTCTGAATATATTTCTCCTGACGTGCTGCAAGATGTGCAGTTTCTTCTTTTGAGAGAACATCAGATCCGTCTTCAAGAAGTTTGAATGTAGGAGAAGTATCGTCGGTACCGTGATCGTCTTTGTGCGAAAGCGTGTTCTTCAGTAATTCATAATCGCGACCGGCCTCATCAAGTTTTTTCTCGATGAGCGTTTTGAATTCTTTCAGTTCGCTGTCAGAATAACGCGTACGATTGTCTTCAGCAAAGTTTGCTTTGCGAGCGATCGTAGGATTTTTCCCTGGCACTGACTTCGACTGAGTAACAACTGGTTTAGCTGCAGGTTTTTTCGCTGCGGGAGCTGCTGCTTTTTTAGGAGCGGGAGCAGGTTTAGCAGCACTGCGAACAGGAGCTTTTGCTTTAGCTGGTTTTGCCTTCGGTGCCGGTTTGCCGCTCTTAACGGCTTTTGCTTTCGGTTTGGCAGCTGACTTTGATTTAGAAGCTCCGGCCTTTTTTGCCGGAGCTGCTTTTTTCTTAGGAGCTGTTTTAGTGGCCTTACCAGAAGACTTTTTGTTTGCTTTCTTGGCCATTGTAAATGCTATTCAGGAGAAATTATTAAAAGTGATCAAACGCACCGCGCTCTTCACCATCGTTTTCTTCGTTTGAGTCATCAGCGACATCAGCGCTATCCTCGTTCATGTCCATCGCGTCATCTGTTATCAGATCGTCATCTGCAACAACTGCCGGTGGCGGAGCAATAGGCTTTTGTTCAACTACTGGCTTTGGTGCCGGAGCCGGTTTTGGAGTAACCGCTTTCTTCGGAGCAGCAACTTTCGGAGCAGCTTTCGGAGCAGCAGCTTTTACAGTTGCTTTCTTCGGAGCAGCAGCCTTTTTAGTTGCCTTCTTCGGAGCAGCAGCTTTCTTGGTTGCTTTCTTAGCAGGTTTAGCAGCTTTCTTGGTTGCTTTCTTAGCAGGTTTAGCAGCTTTCTTGGTTGCCTTCTTAGCAGGTTTCGCTGCTTTCTTGGTTGCCTTTTTAGCTGGCTTCGCCGCTTTCTTGGTTGCTTTCTTCACGGCTTTTTTAGCTGGCTTAGCAGCCTTCTTTGTTGCTTTCTTGCCGGATTTCTTGGCAACCTTTTTCTTAGAAGGAGCTGCTTTTTTTGCGCCGCCTTTTTTCGACTTCTTTGCCATGGGTGGGTAGGTTTAGTTGTGTTTGGTTATGTAAATTTTTGTTTTCACTTCTTCATCTACATCAACCTGCACAGCGTTGGATTCTGATATTTCGCTGACAAGCTCCAATGACGTAGCCAGAGTTTCAGAGCAAATATAATCGAAATTATTTCTTACAGCAGTAGCAAGAACTTTATGATCTGCAATCCTGATATCAATCTTGTCCGTAACCTCGAAACCACTGTCCTTTCTTAAGTTCTGGATGCGATTGATTAACTCACGCGCCAACCCTTCTTCTTTCAAATCGTCGGTTAGCGTTACATCCAAAGCCACAGTTACAGACCCGTCAACAGCTACCATCCAACCCGGCAAATCATCCACAAGTACTTCAACCTCAGTGCGTTCTATTTTAATTTTGTCGCTACCGATGGTGAATTCCACATACCCTTTTTGCTCCAGATCGTTGATTTGTTCTGTATCCATCGCGGCCAAAGCATCAGCAACAGCTTTCATGTGCTTGCCCAACTTCTTGCCCAGCGTTTTGAAATCGGCTTTCACTTTCTTTACAAAAATTCCGGTTTCTTCCACGTATTCGATCTTGCGAACGTTGGTTTCCGCCAGTATCAGATGCTCTACATGATGCAAACGATCGCTGAACGCTTTGTCCAGAACAGGAACCATAATGCGCGACAAAGGCTGACGCACACGGATATTTACCTTCTTCCGCAATGAAAGTACCAATGAAGAAACGCGTTGCGCCAACTCCATTTGTGCTTCCAGTTCAGGATTGATCACCGACTTATCAGCGATCAGCAACAACGATAAATGCACTGATTCCGGAACCGGCATCTTTTCACTTACTGCGGATGTCAGATTGCGGAACATCCAATCGCTGAAGAACGGCGCAAACGGACTCATCAGCTGAGAAACAGCGCCCAAACATTCATACAAAGTCTGATAAGCGGCTTGCTTGTCCGCAGTCATTTCTCCTTTCCAGAAACGGCGACGTGAAAGTCGTACGTACCAATTGGAAAGATGTTCATCAATGAAGTTTTCAATCGCGCGTGCTGCCGGAGTCGGATCGTAATCGTCGAGTTTTTCGGTTACGAATGCAATAAGACTGTGCAGTTTCGAGATGACCCAACGATCAAGTTCGCTGCGGTCTTTCACTGCAATGTAATTGGCCTGATCGACAACGAATCCGTCAATGTTGGCATAAAGCGCGAAGAACGAGTACGTGTTGTAAAGCGTTCCGAAGAACTTACGCTGTACTTCAGTGATTCCTTCTTCGTTAAACTTCAGATTGTCCCAAGGAGAAGCATTGGTAACCATGTACCAGCGCGTTGCATCAGGTCCGTACTGCGGAAGCGTTTTGAACGGATCAACCGCATTGCCCAAACGCTTCGACATCTTGTTGCCGTTCTTGTCGAGGACAAGCCCGTTGGAGATGACGTTTTTGTAAGCTACGCTGTCGAAAAGCATCACCGCAATTGCATGCAATGTGTAGAACCATCCGCGCGTCTGGTCAACACCTTCTGCAATGAAATCAGCAGGATAGTAACCGCGGTTATCAATGAGTTCTTTATTCTCGAACGGATAATGCAATTGGGCATACGGCATTGCCCCTGAATCAAACCAAACGTCGATGAGATCGGTTTGACGGAAGAGTTTCTTGCCGTTGCGTTCCAGAATAATATCATCTGCATACGGACGATGCAGATCAAATGTGTTGTAATTTTCTTTAGAGAAATTCTCCGGAGTAAAATTCCCCAGAGGATTTTTCGTCATGAAACCGGCTTTAACGCTGCGATCGATTTCCGCTTTGAGTTCTTCTGCAGAACCAATGCAAATCTCTTCCGTTTTGTCTTCGCTGGTCCAGATCGGAAGCGGAATTCCCCAATAGCGCGAGCGGGAAAGGTTCCAATCCTGAAGATTGTTCAGCCATTCGCCAAAGCGACCTGTTCCTGTGCTTTCCGGTTTCCAGTTGATGGTTTTATTCAGCTCCGCCATGCGCTCTTTCATTGAAGCAGCTTTGATGAACCAGCTGTCGAGCGGATAGTACAATACCGGCTTGTCTGTTCTCCAGCAATGCGGGTAACTGTGCTCGTATGTTTCTTTTTTGAAGAGCTTGCCTTCATTCTGAAGTTTCAGAACGATGCGCTCATCAACGCTGAGATAATTCAGTTTGGAAGTATCCGAAATGAGGAACTTCATGTATTCTTTCTGCTTCGCAAGATCTGCGGCTTTTTCGGTATCGGAGAGATAATCTTCCTTCACGTATTCGCCTGCAAGTCCGAATTGCGGATCGTTTACTTCCGGACGGAATTTCCCGCGGAGATCAACGAGCGGAACAGCTTTTCCGTTTTCATCGAGTACCAACATCGGCGGAACGCCTGCAGCTTTTGCTGCGCGCATATCGTCAGCACCGAAAGTAGGAGCGATGTGAACGATACCTGTACCGTCGGAAGTGGTTACGAAATCACCGGCAATCACCTGAAATGCTTTGTCGGCATTTTCATGCGGCAATGCGTAAGGTAGAAGTTGTTCGTAGCGGAGGCCGACCAATTGCGATCCTTTCAGCGTGGAAATGATACTGAACGGAATTGCTTTATCGCCTGCTTTGTAATCTTCAAATTTCAGTTCTGCATTCTTCTCGCTGAAATATTTTCCGACGAGGTCTTTCGCGAGAATCACAACAACTTCCTGATGTGTAAACGGACTGAACGTGCGCACCGCAGCATATTCAATATCGTTGCCAACTGCAAGTGCAGTATTGGACGGAAGCGTCCAAGGTGTAGTTGTCCAAGCCAGAATGTACACTGAACCGTTAACGTTGAACTGTGAACTGTCAACCAGTTTAAACATCGCAGTTGCCGTACGATCTTTCACATTACGGTAACATCCCGGCTGGTTCAATTCGTGCGACGACAAGCCTGTTCCTGCTGCGGGAGAATACGGCTGAATGGTATAACCTTCGTACAACAATCCTTTTTTGTAAAGCTGTTGCAGCAACCACCAGACACTTTCGATGTACTTGTTTTCGTACGTGATGTACGGATCACCCATATCAACCCAATACCCCATTTTGCGGGTCACTTCTTCCCACAAATGCGTGTATTTCATCACCTCCTTGCGGCAGGCCTGGTTGTATTCGTCAATGGAAATTTTCTTTCCGATATCTTCTTTGGTAATACCGAGAGTTTTCTCAACGCTCAGCTCAATAGGAAGGCCGTGGGTGTCCCAGCCTGCTTTACGTTTCACCTGGCGACCTTTCAGCGTTTGGTAGCGACAGAAAATGTCTTTCATGGCACGCGCCATTACGTGGTGAATGCCGGGAATTCCGTTTGCGGAAGGAGGACCTTCATAAAATACAAAAGGCTCTTTTCCGTCACGAGAGGAAACACTCTTCGCAAAAATGTCATTCTCTTCCCAGAACTTCAGCACTTCATCAGCGATTGCAGGAAGATTCAATCCGTTGTATTCAGGGTACTTTTTCATTGGATGGCGAAGTTAGTAAATTACAGTCTGCGATGGGAGATCTGCAGGTTTACTGTTCAGCGTTGGGAAGGAGCTGAAGTTTTCGCGTAAAGATGAAACACGCGGCTTTCCCGGGTAATTCTGGTGTAGCCTTCCGGAACGGGCGCTCCTTCGGTCGCAATGTGATAATCCAAAACAGCTCCGTTGCGGTCAACACTTACGTCGTGGTAGCGGTTGAGATAACCCAGAACACTCCAATTCGCTGCAGAGCCAGCATCAGCGCTGATTGTTGATCCGTTGGCAATTACAGCACCGATCATCCGGACATCATGCAGCATGTCTTTATCGCGTTTCGGGGTTCCGGCCAGAAGAATTGTGGCTGTAATGGTTCCCGCAATGGTAAGCAACGCCAATGAATTCAATGTACGTTTCGCATTTTTTTGTTCCGATACGAATTGCGTTAATCTTTCAGCAGTAGCTGTCAACGGCAAAGCCAATGCAATGACAACAAAAGGCAATCCTGTTACCAGATAGAAACCTCTTTGCTCCAGCGTAACCATGAGAGGAATTATTCCGGACATTCCGAGCGCGAAGAAAAAAACCGCTTTGCTGCTGAGTTCTTTGGAAAACCGTCGTACAGTAAGCGCAAGAACGGCACTGATTGCAAGCGCAGGAAGTGTGTCGAGCAGCAGCTCGAACAGAATGAAGAAACGCGATGAAGTTGTGGCTGTTTCGCTTACAGAAAAAGTGGTTGCGATTCTGTCGTGGAAATACGAGAGGTAGCTGTTATGTGCGGGCTCATAAAATGCTGCGAAAGTATAGAACAGAACAGGAACGAGCACGACAAGACAGGTGGCGAGAAATGCTTTGCGGAAATTCATTGCGCGAACAGCAATGTACCATAGAAGCGGAACGATAATCGGGAAGCCTCCTTGTAAACCTTTGCAAAGTGTGGAAAGTGTGACAGCAATTCCCCCAAAAATAAACCAAACTGTTCCGTTGCCGTTGTTGCGAATACCGCGAAGTTGAAATCCTACGGAAAGCAACGCAAACACAACCATTGTGCTTTCTTCAACATTGTTTGCGTAAGCCCAGAACGTTACCGGAGAGCAGAAAAAAAACAGAGCAGGAAGCCAGAACTGATGTCTGCGGCTTTCGTTGTCTTGAAAGATTTCATTCCACACAAAGCGCAAAGCAAAGAAACAGGCGATTGCCAACCACAGACAATAAATTCTTTCCGTGTACAGTCCGTTGCCGAGAACTTTGAAAAAAACTGCAAGCAAGCCGAACATCAATGGAGGTTGCTCGTGATACGACTGCATGTATGTAGCAGAGAACTGCGGATCCCAGAATGAACCGACACCGTTTCCGAGATTCTTGCCCACGCAGGTGTACAGCAAACCGTCCATAAACATGCCGTCCATGAACAATGCGGGAATCAGCAATGCTGCGGACAAAGCAACAACAAACAGCAAGAGCGGATTAGTGGAGAATCGGAATGCCATACGAGGTATCCGGCAAAGATACACCTAATGTGTCCCAACGATGCCACACACTGTCAGGGGTAAAGCTAAATAGTCGCCCTTCTGCGGATTTGCGTCCGTTCATGTGGTAATTCACGCAATTCCCATTTCCGGCGCTATCGGTTGTGAATTCCTCCTTCAGATTGCCGTTTCTCCAGCGTTCCGTACGCGACATTGTTCCGTCGGGCAGTCGCGAGCCTGTTACTGCAATGTTTCCGTCTTCGTAGTAAGAAAGATAATCGCGAAGTTCTCCATTCGAAACAACGCTGTTGGATTTCAGCTTACCGTTTTCGTACCACGATTTCCAGTTCCCGCTTTGTTTGCCTTTTGAAAAGCTGCGCAAGGCAAGCGGTTTTCCGTTGGAGAAATAACTCGTTTCAGTAAATGTGCTGTCGCGGAATTCCTGTTCGCTCATTGCTTTTGCAATCAGAATTATTTTTCCTTGCGATCTCACCTCACGCACGAAAGTGTCATGCTCGAGAAATTCTTTCCATTGCACAGCGGAGCTGTCTGCAAGAACGGAAGTTCCCTCGTGAAGAACCTGTTGTCTGCGTTCACAGGATGCTGCGAAGAGCACAATCAGCGGAAGAATAAATAACAGTTTTTTCATCAGTGAAAACGGAATCCTCTGTGATCTTCAGACGTGGAAAGTGTAAAAAGTACCGTGGTATCTTTAATTCCGATATCGGAATTAATACGCAGATGAACGGAGAGCTGATCGTGCAGTTCCGTGTCTTTGTACGACTTGACGAATTTCAGATGAACCGGATAATCTTTATCGCTCAGGGAAGTATCTGCATTCACGCGCGTCACAAGACTATCAAGATCATTCATGCCTTTCAATGCCGTGAAATTATTGAACCAACTTACTTCATATGATTCATCAGTAGTTGATAATACAGTGTTGTCTTTCAATAAATCCATCTGTACCGATTCTATGCGCTCTGCGTCCGCATAAGGCAAGGAAATGTTTCCATGCAGAACGGGGAAATCCATTTCTGCGTCAATAACAATTTCGAAATCAGAAGAAGAATCCAGCGGAGCCGGAATGTTGTAAGCTATTCCTCCTTCAGTGGCAATATATTCATGCATTACTCCGTCGCATGAAGCGAATAACATGCTGAACAGAAGTAAACATGAACTCAGAATAGACTTCAATGTTGATTTAATCAATCGTTGCAATTACTTTCAGCTCAATTGCAATCGGTGTTGGAAGACAATTGATTTCAAGCGTAGTTCTGCATGGCGGATTTCCTGCGAAATACTCAGCCCACAAGCGGTTGTAAGTCGGGAAATCATCTTTCATGTTGGTGAGAAACACTGTTACATCAACAATTTTATCCCAGCTGCTTCCGGCATCTTCAAGAATATATTTCACATTCTGAAAAACGCTGCGGCACTGCGTTTCTATGTCGTATGATGCAATGGTTCCGTCGGCATTCAATTCCACGCCCGGAATTTTTTTCGTTCCGCGTTCGCGCGGACCAACTCCGGAAAGAAAAAGAAGATTGCCTACGCGTTTTGCGTGAGGATAAAGTCCGACAGGTTCCGGAGCTTTTGAGGAATCAATTGAGTTTACTGTCATACTGCAAAGATAAGCCTCTCGCATGGATGACGCACGCGAATTCACAGAATGAATTTCCAACGGAACTATCGGGCAATCACCAAACGGGCGCTGAACGATTTCTGTCCGTTACTTGCACTTACGATATAAGTTCCCGCAGGCAATACAGACACATCAACAGCATGTACAGTTTGCGTAGTCTGATCGGTAAGTACATTGCGACCTGCAACATCAGTGATAGCGATTTGTGCGGCACCGAAACCATCAGCGAAATTGAGAGTCAGGAGATCACTCGCCGGATTCGGCATCATTGCGAAGCCTTGCTGCGTACGTTCCGCAACACTTACATCAATGATTACAGGATCGGAAGTGAACACACATCCGTATTGGTTGGTAACTTCCAACGTGTATGTTCCATTGATCGCCGCGTTCACCATATCACCTGTTTGTCCGACAAGCGGGCTGTTGTTCAGATACCATTGCATGGTGTTGTTTGTCGTGTCAATGGTTGAAAGTTGTGTTCCGCTTTGCGTGATTGTCGGATGCCAGGATGTGTCGCAATACACTGCAAGAACGGTGTCAGAGAATGACGCGCATCCCCATTGGTTAACCGCAACAACAAAATAATCGCCGGACACCCAAACGGTATCGGTTCCGTTGTTTTCTCCCAACAGCGGACTTCCGTTGAGATACCATTGCAGATTGTATTGTGTGGAATCGGTCGTTAGCACGTGATTCAATGAATCATAAACGATATTCGGAATTCCGGGATACCCGTAAACGTGAATGGTGTCATCGGTAATTACGGAAGGAGACGGAGGAACAACTGTGTGATTCACCGTATAATTCACGACTGAAATATTCGCGGCGCAACCGTTGCATCCGTTGAGCGACATGGTGTGACTTCCTACAAAATCGTCAGAGCCGAAACCGAATTCGTTGTCATCTTCGTCCCAAACCTCGAGCACATACGTATTTGCTGGATTCATGTTCACATTCAAGCCTGTCCAGCTTACAACCGGAAACTGATCCTGGTAGAATGAAGATTGATAAACAGGATTTCCGTTTTCTTTCACGATAACAAAAAGATCAGGATTGCCATCTATCGGATAACCCCAAACGGATGAAGAGTTCTGAATCGACTGAACAGTGATTCCGGTCAGCGTGTAAAAGTTGTAGGTGGTTGTATCACTGTAAGCTTCATAATGCACAATGTAATCACCCGGTTGCGTATAAACCTGCGGAGCGGGATTTTCAGCTGTGGATTGATTTGCATTGCCGAAATCCCAATAATATCCGAGAAGTCCGGGATTGTTATTGGTGAAATTAACGGTGATAGGCGCGCAACCTTCGAAGCCGGTCATTGAGAATCCGTTGTTTGATGAAGAAGACGTACTTGGAATCACATTCATATACACCTGAAAGGTTACAGGAATTCCGGAGGCGATGGTAAGATCTGCAATAACCGTTACGTCGATTGGATAAAATCCTGCAAGAAGAGGCGTACCCGAAACGTTCACGCATCCGTATTGATTTACCCAAGGATCGTAGTTACATCCGTTCGCGGCATTGCTGCATTGCCATGTTAAACCAACAGGTAATGTACACGTGAGGATCCTGAAGTTTGTAAAATCATATCCCATGGTATCCAGCGGCATTACGAACGTAATATCCGTTGAGTACGGTTGTCCCACAGTTGCTGTTGGGAGTGTATCGGGATAAATCCCCGGAGAGGTATATGTTGTATTAACGGTGCAGATTTGTGCAAACGATGGCGAAAGAATGCACACAAAAATTGCGAGTAGAATATTGCGCATGAGAATAAGTTTTCTGAAAGTTAGAAAATTACTGTGCTATTTCAACTAAGAATTCGACGAGTTAAGCGAATCAGGGATGTGCAGACGTAATAAATTTCGATGCAACTTATTTCTTCCCCGACTTCCTTTCAATTTTTGAAACACGTTCGCGCAAATCACTCATTTCTTTTCTGAGCAAGTGCATTTCCTCTCGAATCATTGTTAGGTCAGCGTCTGATTTACCATATGATTCAGTAGCTTCAAACGCGAAATCATTACGAGTTACCGCTTTGCTTTTTGAAAGAGGTGGCGTTCGGAGGACAAAATCGTATTCCAGAGTTTGTGAAATCGTATTTAACAGATCAATATCGAGGCTTTTACGCTTGAAAATATCGTAAGCGTTTTCTCTTGACTTATTAATTCTCCTGGCAAATTCAGCAACGGTCATACCCCTCTGTTTCAGCACTTTTCGAATTTCTTGTCCATAGTTTACACCCATGTCCAAATTTCCATTTTATGGAAACTTAAAGTTAATCATGTACGGTGTTTTGAAATTACATAAACGTTTGTATAATTGCACATAAGTGTTAAAAAACGTTTCATTTGAAAGCCGCAGCTTAAAAACAGGAATGCAATTGTACACTTCGCGGAAGCCGAAAAGCGAAATGAGTAGGCGGGAACCTAAAGAAGAACAATGAGAAACATTCTATTGATCCTTGCGCTTACAAGCGTGGCATTTATGGCTCCTTCATGCAAGAAGGAGGGTTGTACAAATTCAGGCGCGTGTAACTACGATCCTGATGCAGAGAAAGATGACGGATCGTGTATTAATAAGGGCACAGTTACCTTTTGGCAAATTACAAACTCGGGTTACGACTTTACAGATGTGACCATTAATGGTTCAACGGCTGTTATAACCGATGAATATTCAAATACACCTACTTGCAATGCAACAGGTTGTGCCAGCTTCACGCTTTGTCCGGGAACTTATACTTTTTCTGCCTCAGAGCAAACAGGCCCAACAACATGGAGCGGGACAGTGACGGTATCGGACGAAGGTTGTACGACGATGCGGTTGCAGTAA
>Ga0172367_10002539_pt1 | contig 24858 bp, 25 predicted proteins | sample Lak10m_FD_114542 | JGI IMG/M metagenome (GOLD analysis project Ga0172367, IMG submission 114542) | Freshwater microbial communities from Kabuno Bay, South-Kivu, Congo - kab_022012_10m | ecosystem: Environmental > Aquatic > Freshwater > Lake | place: Democratic Republic of the Congo: South-Kivu...
GCGTTTTGCTAAAAATCAAACAGGCTGGATTTTGCTCGAAGGCGGATACGGTTGCGGCAAGACTCACCTCGCGGCGGCGATTGCAAATGAATCTGTCGAGAAGGGCGTGCCGACTCTTTTTATCACCGTGCCTGATTTACTCGACTCTTTGCGCTTCGCCTACGCCGACCCTGAGACAACCTTCGAGCAGCGCTTTGAGGAAATTCGCGGCGCCGACTTGTTGATTCTGGACGACTTCGGCACGCAGAATGCGACGGCTTGGGCGCAGGAAAAACTTTTCCAGATCATCAACTTCCGCTACATCAACAAGCTGGCGACGGTCATCACCACCAACCTGATGCTGGACGAAATCGAAGGGCGCATTCGTTCGCGCTTGCAGGATGAAGAATTCGTCAACTACGTAAAGATCAGCGCACCCGATTACCGCCGTCCCGAAGAGACCAGCAACCCAGGCATTTCGATGCTCTCGCTGCCTGAGATGAAGAACATGACCTTCAAGACCTTCCAGATGCGCGAGGATGAACTCGGCAAGGAAGCGGTCACGACCATCGTCACCGAGAAGCAGGACAAGTTTGGCAACAAATACAAGGACAAGGAAATCACCCGCGTCAAAGTGACGAAAGAGGATTTGAAAACCCTGCACGATGCCTACGGCGCGGCGGCTCATTTTTCGGAAGAGCCAAACGGATGGCTGGTTCTGCTGGGACAATCGTTCTGCGGCAAGACCCATCTCGCGGCGGCCATCGGCAACTATCGCATTGGCTTGGGCGGACAGGCTTTGCTGGTGGAAGTCTCTGCCCTGCTCGATTATCTGCGGCAGACCTTCCGCCCCAGTTCGGAAGTCCCGTTTGACCGACGTTTTCACGAAATCCGCACGACACCGCTGTTGATTCTGGACGACCTCAAGGACAGCGGCTCCAGTTCCATATGGGCAGAGGATAAACTCTACAGCGTGCTGAATTACCGCTACAACGCCCACCTGCCCACGGTCATCACCTCCACCATGCGGGCGGAGTCATTTGCGCTGAGTTATCCCAACCTTTGGAATAAACTGCTCGACCCATCGATGTCGCAGGTGTTGGTGATTGACATGCCGCCGTATCGGCGGGTGATGAAGGGCAAGGCGAGTCTGCATAAGAAGAAATAGAAATGACAGTCACCTTCAAGGTGACTGTCACTTGGCAAACCTTTTATTGGTAGAAGGAGACTGACATGAAATCCCGTTTTACTGGTGTTTTGATCGGGCAGATTATCGGTATCGCCATCGTGTGCATGGTTTCGAGTTTCATCGCGTTGGTTTCGTTTGGGGGAATCGCAGGCGTGACCATTGCCTCCAACCCACAGCAAATCTTTGAACTCGTCGCACCGCTCTCCTGTCCCAACGGGACGATGAACTACGAGGAATATACCGCCTCCTACAACCGTCCCGGCGAAAGCAACTTTTTTGTGGAGTGTGTCGCTGCCGATGGAAGCACAACCGATATCACCCTGCCTTCGATTGGTTACTCGCTTCTCGGTTTCTATCTCGCCTGCTTCCTGCCGCTGTGCATTCCGGGCGGGGCGGCGGCAATCATCATTCCATTGTTCTTTTTGAGGGGGAAGAAAAAAGATGTTGTAAGCGCGATTGACGTTGCATAGAATTTTTAACCTAAGCGTACTTGTTCACACAATTGATATGGGGTATTATCGTTCTGACAGGGGCGAATGCCGCCCCACAAAACATAATATCTCTTAAGAGGAGAAGATATGAATAAACGTTTCGTGTTCGTTCTGATGACCCTGGTCGTTGCCGCTTCCATATTGTTGTCGGCTTGCGGCGCTCCCGCCACCGAGGCTCCTGCCCCGACGGAAGCCCCTGTTGTCGCTACTGAAGCCCCGACGGAAGCCCCCGCCCCCACCGAACCGCCCGTACCCGCTGTCGGTTCCCCTGAGCACCCCATCAAAGTGCTGTTCGTCCCCTCTGTCGATGCGAACATCATCGTCAGCGGCGGTGAAGTAATGGCTGCCGCCCTGAACGAAGCCACCGGCTTGACCTTCGAAGTGGTCGTTCCCACCTCCTATGCCGCCACCATCGAAGAAATGTGCGCCTCCCCGACAGACACCATGGCTTTCATCCCCGGTCTCGGTTACGCCATCGCCAGCCAGCGCTGCGGAGTGGATGTCGCTTTCAAAGCCATCCGCTACGGCTACCCTGTTTACTGGGCTGAATATATCGTCGCCCGCGACAGTGAAATTCAGACCCTTGCCGACCTCGAAGGCAAGACCTGGGGCTACGGCGACCAGGGTTCGACCTCCGGCTATATGGTTCCCACCGTTGAATTTGCCGCCGCCGGCATTACCCCCGGCGAACAGAAGCAGACCGGCGGTCACAACCAGACCGTTACCGCGGTCTATAATGGCGAAGTGGACTTCGGCACCGTCTTCTACAGCGTTCCGCTCAGCCCTGAAGGCGCGCCCCTCTTCACCTACGAAGATTATGAAGCCGGCAAGATTACCGATTTGGCTCAGTACGAAATCCCCGAAGAAGCCATTGCCAACTGCGCGCCCGATGCCGACGGCAAGAAGTTGCTCTGCGACGGCTACCGCATTCTCGACGCCCGCGCCAACATCCGCACCGAAGCCCCGGACGTAATGCAGAAGGTTCGCATTCTGGGCGTTTCCGCCGCCATCCCCAACGACACCATGTCCTTCGGACCTGAGTTCCCGGCGGATGTCCGCACCCAAATCGAAGACGCCCTCGTTGCCTTCGCCGAAACCGAAGCCTGGGGCGAATCCATCGGCAATAACGACTTCTACGGCTGGTCGGGCATTGCCCCCGCTGCCGATGCCGAATACGATGTCGTCCGCGCCATGGTCGAAGCCACCGGCTTTACCATCGAAGAGTAATTCCACTCATATTCAATGCCTTTCGGGGCAGGGAAATTTCCCTGCCCCGGTTTTTTTAATGGATGGCAGCGCTATGCCGGGCTGTCCGCTGCAAATCGCCCGGCGCTGTCATCGACGTGATACAGGTATTCCAATGCCAACCCCTGAAATCGAAGTTCTTACAAGTTTTGTCTCGCGCGTTTTTCGTATCGATGATGTAACCAGCGGCGACCTGCAAAGGGGATTCCTTGCCCGTTATCGCGGACAACTACTCGAAGGAGATTCCGCCGAGCGCTACGACCAGTTGGCGGATTTACTCGCTCCGTACAACATCATCCCCCTGTTCAAAATCGAAGATGGACGCCACGCAGTTTACCTCGCCCCCAAACCTGCCGAACCCAAGCAGGACAAAGTCTCGACCAACCTCATTCTCTTTGCGTTGACCGTGTTTAGCGTGATGCTGGCGGGCGTACAGGTCGAAGGACATATCCCCGAAGACTTTATGGGGCAACTCCTCCTGATGGTAAAAAACATTTTCACCGGCATTCCCTTTGCCCTCAGCCTGCTGGGAATTTTGCTGGCGCATGAATTGGGTCACTACTTCATGAGCCGCCACCACAAGACGCCCGCCACCCTGCCGTACTTCATCCCGTTTCCATTCAGTCCGCTGGGGACGCTGGGCGCGGCGATTCTCATGCGCGGCACGCCGAAAAACAAGCGCGTGCTGTTCGACATCGGCGTGGCGGGACCCCTCTCAGGGCTGGTGGTGGCAATCCCCGTCCTCTTGTTGGGACTGTCGCTTTCGACCCTCGGAACCATCGAGCCAAACCCCAACGGTTTTCTCGAAGGGAACTCGCTCCTGTATCTTCTTGCCAAATTTATAACCTTCGGTCGATTGCTGCCCTCGCCCATCGAACCACAGGGAATTTTGTACTGGCTGCAATATTTCTTCACAGGTCGTCCTGTGCCCTTTGGCGGCTTGGATGTGTTCATTCACCCCGTTGCCTTTGCGGGTTGGGCTGGCATTTTGGTCACGGCGCTGAACCTGCTCCCTGCCGGCACACTCGACGGCGGGCATGTGGTCTATGCCCTGTTTGGCGACAAGGCAAAAAAGGCGTTTCCGTTTATCATTGGGTTATTGATTGTCATGGGCATCTTCTGGAGCGGATGGTGGCTTTGGGCAGTCCTGCTCTTCTGGCTGGGACGAGTCCACGCCGAGCCGTTGGATCAAATTACGGTTCTCGACCCCACCCGACGGCTGGTTGCCTTCGCGATGATCCTCATCTTCCTTTTGGTTTTCATGCCCGTCCCATTTATGACTTTGGCGCAATAATACCTATGAAAAAAATTCTTCCCCTGCTCTTTATCGCATCCCTGATTTTGTCGGCTTGCGGCTCGGCAGACGCGACATCCACCAATGAGCCGTCGCAGTCGCCTGCAAATACCACGCCGACAGCCACCAAAGCCTCGAAGCCAGTCCCCACCGTCGGCACAGTCACCAGCCTGGGGGTGAATCAAGAAGCCCTGGATGGGGTCGAGATCAGGGTCTGGCATCCGTGGTATGGGGTTGAATCCAGCTTGTTCGAATCCCTTACCAAAGACTTCAACGAAAAGAACGAGTGGGGCATTCGGGTTATTGCCGAAACGCAGGTCAATTTCACCAACCTGTATGAGAACACAACCGCATCCCTGCCCACCGCCGATAAGCCCGACCTGGTGATTGCCCTGCCCGAACACGCGCTGGGATGGGACGCGAACGGCGTGGTGGTTGATCTGGCGAAATACGTCGAAGACCCGTTGTACGGCATGGATTCCAGCGACATCCCCAACGTATTTTGGAACCAGGATAATTACGGTGGCAAGCGATTGGGGATTCCCGCCCAACGCACGGCGCGTTTTTTGCTGTGGAACGAAACCTGGGCTGGTGAGATCGGGTTCAGTTCGCAGCCCGACGCGCCGGAAGATTTCGAACAGCAAGCCTGCCGCGCCCAGCAAGCCATGTTGAAAGATGAGTCGCCGCAAAACGATTTCATGGGCGGCTGGTATGTGGATACGCAACCGATGACCGCCTACGCCTGGCTGCTTGCTTTCGAAGGCGGCGTTTTGGATGGCAGCGGTTATCGCTTCCTCACGCCGCACAACATCGACGCGCTCAAGTTTTTGCGCGAACTCTCCGAAAATCTTTGCGCCTGGCAGGTTTCGGGAACGGACCCGTTTGAAGCCTTTGCCAACCGTGAAGCGATGTTCATCACCGCCACCCTCGAAGACCTGCCCGAAGTGGCGCGCGCCTTTGCCGCCGCCAAAAGCACGGACGACTGGCGGGTGATCTCTTTCCCCGGCGCAAACGAAGACGCGCTGGTAATTTACGGCGCTTCATATATCATGTTGAAATCGACTCCGCAGGAACAACTGGCGGCGTGGATGTTCATCAAGTGGATGCTGGAAAACGAGCAGGATGCGCGAATGGCGGAAGCCACCCACCTCTTCCCGATTCGGACATCCACCGTTGACCTGCTCGGCGATTACGAAAAGACTCACCCGCAGTGGGCGCAGGCGGTCAAACTTTTGCCGCAGGGTGAGATTCAACCGCAACTGGCTTCGTGGCGGCAAGTGAAAGTAATGCTCGGCGACGGCTTCACCCACATGTACCGCGTCAATGTCCCCAGCGGACAAGTCCCCGCGATTTTGGCGCAGATGGAGTCGATTGCGACGAGTTTGGGGGAGTGAGTGCGGGGAATGGTGAGTAGGGAATAGTGAGTAGGAAATAGGGAATAGGGAATAGGGAATAGGAAACGGGGCGCTCTCGGTCTGCCGTCCACCGTCCGCCCACAAGTTATAATCCGAGCCATGAAACTCAAATCATGGCTCTTTCCTTTGTTATTGCTTGCGGGGGTGATTTTATATTCGACCTTCGCCAAAGTTGAACTACCCGGCGAGGGATTCTCCACCGTCGGCTCGGACACCGTCCGCGCGGAGGTGGTTCAAATCATCGAAGAGGGCGATATCGATATGGGCGGGCATGTGCAAAAATACCAGGTCGCCCGCGTGAAAATTTTGGAGGGACAGTACGAAGGCATCCCCATGGAAATCGACTACGGCAAGCGTCAGGTGCGCTCCGACGAGTATGACCTTGCCATCGGCGACAAAGTGATGGTTTCCCTCAGCAAGTCGGCTGATAACGTCATCAACGCCTATTTTGTGGATTTTGTCCGCACGACCCCGATGATCTGGCTGGCAGTGATTTTCGCTGTTGCCATCGTTGTCATCAGCCGCTGGAAGGGCGTGGGCGCGTTGTTGAGCATGGCGTTCAGTTTGTACGTTATCATCGGCTACATCATCCCGCGCATCCTCGTCGGCGAAGACCCGTTGAAGGTGAGCATCATCGGTTCGATTATTTTGCTTGGCGCAACCCTCTACCTCACCTACGGCTGGACTCTCAAAACGCACGCGGCGGTTCTCAGCATGATTGCTGTGTTGGTCATCACGGGGGCGCTTTCGGCGCTGTTCGTGGTCTTTGCAAAACTAAACGGCTCAGGCGACGAAAACGTGATGTTCCTGATGCAATTGATGGAAACCCCAATCAACCTGCGCGGACTTCTCCTCGGCGGCATGATCATCGGCGCGTTGGGCGTGCTGGATGACCTCGTCACCACGCAGGCTTCGGCGGTCTTTGAACTGCATCATGCCAACCCCAACTTCGGTTTCCGCGCCCTCTACAACTCCGCCATGCGGATCGGACAGGATCACGTGGCAGCAACGGTTAACACCCTGGTATTGGCGTATGCAGGCGCGTCCCTGCCGATGCTGTTGATGTTCTCCCTGGCGCGCGGCGACTACGGCTACCTCGTCAACTTTGCCTTCATCGCCGAAGAAATCGTGCGGACTCTCGTCGGCTCGCTGGGGCTGATTGCCGCCGTCCCCATCACCACCGTCGTCGCCATTTTCTTCGCCCAAAGGGCAGAGTCGCTTGGGCGCTGGGAGCAGGTTCTCGGTCCCGAAGGGGATGGGCATCATCACTAAAAGTTACGAGATGCAAGTTACAAGTTGCAAGTGGCTTATTCCCCGCCTTCCCGCCTATTTACCTATTTACCTGTTTACTTGCCTACCTGTTTACCCATTCCCTTGCAACCTTTTCCCTCCTTCTGCGTAAAAAAAGTGCAGTAAATCAAAAGGAGCGCTCGTGAACGAAGAACAAGCCTGGGCGCTGGAAGCCCAGCAAGGCAGCGACGAAGCGTTTACCAAACTCGTCGAGACCTATCAAACCCCTGTATTCAACCTGTGTTACCGCATGTTGGGCGAACCTGAACTGGCGGAAGACGCCGCTCAGGAAACCTTTCTACGCGCCTACCAGCACCTGCACCGCTACGACCAAAAGCGCCCCTTTGCGACCTGGCTGCTTTCCATTGCGGCGCATTATTGCATCGACAAGCTCCGCCGTAGAAAGTTTTCGATGTTTTCGATGGACGCGGAGGATGAGGAAGGCAACACCTTCGAGATTCCCGACCCCGACTCCCCCAACCCCGAAGCGGAATCCATCAAAGGGCAGACGCGAACCCGAATCCAGTCCATGCTCAAAGACCTGGACGACACCGACCGCGCCGCCATCATCATGCGCTACTGGTACGACTATTCCGAGATCGAGATTGCCGAGTCGTTGCGGCTGACGGTCAGCGCGGTCAAGAGCCGCCTGCACCGCGCCCGCAAGGAATTGGCGGGTATGTGGCAGGAGGAGGAAACCCGTGCCCATGCCGAAAGGAGAACCTATGAATCACCAGCCTTTTGAAACCTGGCTTTTGGAAGATAAAAACCTGTCCCCCGCCGAAAAGCGCGAACTCGACCTGCACCTGCGGACTTGTTCGCACTGCACCGCGCTGACCGAGACGGGGCTGGCATTGCGCTCCGCGCCCGTCGTCCGACCCGCGGCTGGGTTCACCCTGCGCTTTCAACAGCGGCTCGCCGCCCAAAAGATTGCCGAACGCCGCCGTCGGTTGTGGGGCATGATCGTTTTACTGGTAAGCGGGACGGGATTGCTCGGCTGGCTGCTCGCACCCTACATCTTCGCCGTTGCCTCCGCTCCCGTCGAATGGGTGACAGCGGGAGTCGGCTATTTTCTATTCGTCCTCACCTCGCTCCAAGCCTTTACCGAAGTGATTGCCGTGCTGCTGCGCATGGCAACGGATTTCATCCCACCCTACGTCTGGATGGTGCTCCTCTCCGCAATGGCGGGGCTGGGTCTGCTCTGGACAATTTCAATCTGGCAATTCAGCCGCACCCCGCAAGGAGTTACCGCATGAAACAAAAAATAATCCCCTTCATTCTCCTACTGGCGCTTCTATTTGTGCCAACCGCCAGCGCCAGCGCGCAAAGCCCCGACGGCGGCGACGTGTTCCTGTTGGGACAAAACTACACCCTTTCCAGCGATGAAACCCTCGATGGCAGTCTGGCCGTCGTCGGCGGCAATGTGACCATCGAAGAAGGCGCAACCGTCAACGGTGATGTCGCTGTGATTGGCGGCAACCTTTCCATTGATGGGGATGTCAACGGCGATGTCGCCATCATCGGCGGCAACCTGTCAGTCGCCTCTAGAATCGACGGCGACGTGGCGGTCATCGGCGGACAGGCGGTCTTAACCGAAACCGCAAATATCGACGGTGATGTCGCGACCATGGGCGGGCAGGTGGAAAAAGAGCCTGGCGCCGAAATCAGCGGAACCATCACCAACAACGCCCCGCCTGTGGATATTCCTGACGTGCCCGCTGTGCCGAATGTCCCCGACGCGCCCAACATCCCCAATACACCAGCCTTCAACATGGACTTCAACCCGCTGTGGGATGCCTTCAACGTCGTCTGGCGTGCTTTCGCAGTCGCCGCCATCGCCATGCTGTTGACCCTCTTCCTGCAACCCCAACTGGAGCGAGTGGCAGACGCGGTCACGGCACAGCCCCTCCTCGCCGGCAGTTTCGGCTTGCTGACGGTCGTCGTCGCACCGCTCGCCATCATCATCATGACCGTCACGCTGATCCTCATTCCCGTTGCGATTGTGACCGCGATGATCGTCCCGCTGGCGTGGCTCTTCGGCATGGTGGCGCTGGGGCAGGAAGTGGGCGAACGCTTTACCAAAGCCATCAACCAGTCTTGGTCGCCCGTCCTCTCGACGGGATTCGGAACCCTGTTGCTGATGCTGGTCGTCGGCTTCATCGGCTTGATTCCCTGTGTGGGTTGGCTGCTGTCCTTCCTCGTCACCCTCTTTGCCCTCGGCGGCGTTGCCATGACCTGGTTTGGGACACGCCCTGCGCCGGTCAGAATCAGCCCGCCGCCCGCGCCGGTGGAAGTTCCGCCCGCGTCGTAGGCGGTGTTTATTCTCAAAAGAAAAAAGGCTTTGGATTTCTCGACGAATTCCAAAGCCTTTTCTTTATTCCTCTTCGCCCCCGCCCCCGCTGGGTTGCTCCACTCGCACCACCTCGCCATGATAGTTGACGATGACCTTGAAGCCCATCATGCCGAGATATGCGCGCATGTCTTCGGGGATGCCGGTTTGCATCAGCGTTTCGAATTGTTTGTCGATATTCTTCAACTGCTGTTCGATGATTGCCTTGGAGAAGGGGTCGTCCTGACCGAGCATTTTGGCGGTTTGTTCAGAGATGAAGTCCTCGCTGCCTTTCATCATCTCTGTCATTTGCGCCAGCACGGCGCGATCCACCTGCTCTGCGGGAATATGGCGGCGAAAGCCGTCATCGTTCACCACATAACACGGCTCCGAGCCGATGAACGCGGTTTCAGCAGGATTCCCCAACTCATCCACGACAAGCCCGGCAAAGAGAGGTTGGCTGGACATGGACTAGCTCTGTCTGCCTTCCACGGCGGCAAGCAAAATGGCGGCGGCAAGTCCCAGACGGCGGTCGAGGCGGTGGTTGACATCCATGCTGAAATCAACATTCAATTCGTAGGTGAAGGGATTGAAGTTTTGTTTGAGATCGGCGGCGCGGTCATTGCCGAGGAGAAGGTCATAATTCTGCGGCACCAGGTTGCTGAGAAAACGCCGCAGGATGGCAAGTCCCATGCTGTCTTCGACCAATTTGCCGATGACGTTGTCGCCGGCGTCGAGGACTTCCCATTCATCGCGCAGCATCGACGCCCATCCCTTGCGGCGAAGCGCGCCTACTTTTTGCCCCAGGGCGGTATCCACCACATCGTAAGCAGCGGAGAAATCCACAATCTGGCGCGCCTTGATCATCAACACTTCCTGCGCCTTGCTTTCATCCGAATAGACGCGGATATCCTCGCGCAATTTGAACATTTTCTGTTCGCTGAATAACAGCAGTTTTCCGCTGGGGTCGAAGAAGCGGAATTTTCCTGTCAGGGCGAACACCTGACGTTTGAGCAAATATTGGTTATATTGAAAAGCGGGGTTCATTTTTTCTCCTTTTTATGGCGTTCAATTTATACAATTTGTACTTTCGTCCCTTCACCGGGCAAGTGCAGGTAATCTTCACCGACGGGAACATTGGGACGACTCCAGCGGTAAACCCACTTTGCATCTTCCGAAGGCAGGTTGACACAGCCGTGGCTGCGCGGGCGTCCGTAATCGTTGTGCCAGTACGTGCCGTGAAAAGCATTTCCGTAGCCGGTGAAGAAGGTACACCACGGCACACCGGGCAGGTCGTAGTGATTCTTGACGTCTTCATCCTGGTTATGCATGTGGACGGATGGACCCTTGTGGTAGGTGAGGAAGTCTCCCGTCGGGGTGCGCGTTCCCTTGCCGCCGCTCGAACAACGTGAAGAAAAGACCATCGTTTCGCCTTCGAAGGCGGTCACCATCTGGGTGGATAAATCGACGTGAATCAGTTTTTCTGATTCGGGCACATCGGGGGAGAGTTGGGTCAGTTCTTCGTTTGGGATGATGCGCATGTTGTGATATGGGACGTAGAAAGTCTGGTCGATTTCATTGTCGAAGATTTCGTACCAGATGCTTTTTTCCTCGCGGGTGACGACGGTCTTGGTGACCCAGTGCGCGCTGCCGTAATACAGGCGGTAGCCTTTTCTTCCCAGGGTATAGGGATTGAGTCTTGTTTCGCAGACGGGGACGGTGATTTCTCCCAGTTGACCTGCGGCGGGGATTTCGTACACAGCTTTGTGCAGGTTGGTTTCGACGGGTTGCAGCCAGCCGGAGTAGGTATATCCATCCTCCACTTGATACCAGGCTTTGTTGAAAGGGTTGCCTTCCTCGCCTATCACTTCGGCTTTGAGTTTGACGATCTGGTCGGCGCCAAGCAGTTCGAGTTTCTTTGCGCTGAAGGACGGCGCGTCGTAAAGCGGGATGCCGCTCCAGATGGTTCGTCCCTGTGAGGCGGGGGGAGAGGTGAGGGCGTGGACAATGCCCAGGTCCGAGAGCGCCAGCCCGAGGACGCCGGAGGCGGAGAGTTTCAAAAAGTCGCGGCGCGAGATTCCATTTATCATATTCGTTGCAGACGTTTCTTTGTATCCACTTTCTTACAAAATAATTTCGACATCCGTTCCCACGCCGCCGATGGAGAGTTCCTTGTTGAACGTAACCTGCGGCGATGTCCAGCGATAGAGCCATTTGGCGCTTTGGGTCGAGAGGTTGATACAGCCATGTGAGCGCGGACGCCCAAAGTCATTATGCCAGAAGGTGCCGTGGAATGAAATCCCACTTTCGGTAATGTATTGCACCCAGGGTACGCCGGGCAGGTCGAAGCCGCTGGCGGCGAGGTCGCCCGCCGCCATGTGACGCGATGGGCGTTTGTAGTAGGTGATGAACGCGCCTTTGGGCGTGGTGTACGTGCCCACACGGTAGACACCGCCCGATGAAATGGGTGATGCAAACACGGGGTTGCCGTATTCGTAGGCAATCAGAATTTGTTCTTCGAGGCGTACCTGAATTTTCTTTTCCTCATCGGGGACATCGGGCGAAAGCGGGGAAAGCTCATCCTCGGTCATGATGCGGAAATGTTCGGCGCGGGCGTAGTACGACTCGTCGTATTTATCGTCGCGGATTTCGTACCAAACCTGCCCGTCCCTGTCGGTGGCGGCGGATAATATCCAATGCGTCGTCTCGTAGTACATGCGGTATGCGGCTTTGGAATCGGCTTTGGGGCTTTGATGTCCGTCGGTGTAGGGCACGCTGACTTCGGCAAGCAATCCGCGGGTGGGGATGTCGGTCAGCGGCGTGTTGAGGATGGTGCGCACAGGCTGGATGTTGCCGGAGTAAACATAGCCTTCCCCCCCGATTTGATACCAGACGCGGTTGTGCGAGGTGACATCATCGCTGATGGTGGCGTTGGTGATATCCAAGAGCATGTCACCCTGGCAGAGTTTGACCTGTTCTGCTTCGAGGGATGGACGGTCGTACATCCAGATCATGCGCGTGGTGACGCGTCCCTGTAAATTGGTGAGGGGATATTCGAAGTGGAACGGCGGCAGGAACATCCCCGCCAACCCCAATCCGCCCAACTTCAAAAAGTCACGCCGCGAGATTTTTTTAGATTGCATGATGAAGGCGTTAAATGTTCGTTTTTTACCTGTCTACCTGTCTACTTTAATCATGCACATTCACCGTCGTCCCAACCGAAGCAAAGTTATACAGCCATTCGGCATCCGAGATGGTGAGATTGACGCAGCCATGACTCATGGGCGTGCCGAAATTGTTGTGCCAGTACGTGCCGTGCAGCCCGTAATCTTTGTAGAAGTACATGACGTAGGGGACGTCGGGCAGGTAATATCCGGGACCGGTCATGGCTTGCGAGCGGACTTTGATCCAGATTTTGAATGTGCCGGTGACGGTGGGGGTCTGCCACGTGCCGGTGGAGACAACGAACGAGTTAATCAACGTATCGCCTTCGTAGGCATACGCGCGTTGTTGGGAAAGATCGACATCGATCCAGCGCTCGCCGCCGCTTGCCACTTGCGGCGGGACGTAGGGCGCGACGGTGGGTTCGGTAAATTCGGGCGTGGGCGTATCTGCAATGATTTCCGCAGAGACTGCGCCGGGCTGGCTTGTCACCTGCGGGAGTGAAGCCGCCTCTGTCGGCTGAATGGCAACTTCCAGGGTTGGTTCAGCCGTCGGCGGAATCGGTTCAATTTCGGTGGGAGCCGATTCGCTGATAGATTCAGCCGTTGGGGCAAGTGTTACGGTGGGAGCAACGACCTGCGCTACAGGTTGCGCGGCGGGCTTCGGGATGTTTACCTGCGCGAAAGGTTGGGACTCTGCTTGCGGTGTGGCGGAAAAATTCAAAATGGAAGCGAGGACGGGTGATGTCACGGCTGACCAGGCGGCGAAGCCGAAGACCGCGCAGCCCATCACAATCAACAGAATGGGAAGGATGCGGTTCCTTTTTGGTGGAACCTTGGCTTCCCGTCTTTGTGCCTGACTTGCGGATACCTCTTCAACCCTCTGCGTGATCTCCGTCGCAGTCGCCTCTGCCTTTGGCGTTTCTCCCAACCTTTGCATTGCCCATTCCATCCCCTTCCTTGCCCGCGGACTGTTTGGGTTTGCTTCCAGCGCCTTGCGGATGTAATTCATGCTTTCGCGCGGGCTGGCAACCGCCGCCAGAATCAACCAGGGGTCTTCGCTTTGTGGAGCAAGTTCGGCGGCGCGTTCCGCAAGTTGTCGGGCTTGGGGCATGTCTCCGCGTTTGAGGGCTTCGCGCGCGCTGGCAATCACTTTTCGAGATTCGATAAAACGATCATTCATGAGTCACCGGGTGGGAGAATGGGTGGGTGAAAAGATGGACAGGTAAACAGGTAAACAGGTAAACAGGTAAACAGGTAGGCAGGTAAACAGGTAGATAAGAAAGCAAGTGCGGGGAATTATAGCCGCTGTTACCACTGGATTTCAACCGGAGTACCAATGTCTGCCCAGTCGTAGAGCCACTGCGCTTCGTAAGTTCCGAGGACGACACAGCCGTATGAGACCGGCACACCCAGATACCCCGCCCAAAGGGTTGCGCCGTTGGGCAAAATAGGCAGGGCGTGGATGCCATTCTCCATGCTGCCTGCCCAATAGATGCCGAGCCAGTTGGGCATCCAAATATCCCAGGTTGCGCCGTATGCGTTTGGGATTTTGTCCAGCACGCTGAAAGAACCTGTGCGGGTGGCGTTGTTCATCCCTGTAGATGAGACAAAGCTGTTGACCAGCACATCGCCTTCGTAAACATACATATGCTGTTCTGAGATGTCCACCAGGATGTATTTGTTCCCGCTGTAGGAGGGGGGCGGGTCATACGGGGTTGTTTCGGAATATCCCGTCGGCACAGGCGTGTCCACCACGATCTCAGCGAGTATCGCAGATTCGGGTGTCGGGATGACCTGTAAAGTTTCTGTGGGAAGCGCCAGTGGGGTTGGGCTGCTGGTTGGGATGATCGTCGGCTTCGGGAGGTTGAGTACCGCAAAGGGGTTTGATTCCAGCGTGGGAATGGGTTCTTCCGCCAGCCCGAAGACAGGCGACGAAACTGCCATCCATGCCGCAAGCCCAAGCACGGCGCCAAGCACAGTGAGAGGCAGGACAAGCGCGAGGAGGCTGGGACGCGGAGTCTCGCTCATGGGGCAGAGGTGGGGAAGGGCGTCGGCACCACGCTCTCATTGTTGATGAAGCACAGAATTCCCTGAGTCACCCCGCCCGCCACAAGTTCCGTCTGCCCGGTCAGAATGTCACGGTCAAGGTTGAGGAAACCCGTCTCGATGATGGCGGTGATGGTGTTCGGGTCGATTTCTGAAAACGCATGGTACTCGCGCATGTCGGCAGTGATGCTGCCCGCATGGAATTTCATTTGAGTGGCTTGGGCATACCTGTCCACCAGGCAGGCGGTCAGACGCTGCGCGCGGTTGATGTCGTGGGTGTCGAGCGAGGACGCCACCTTGAAACCCGTCGCCTCGTCGTTGATGTATTCGCATGAGTCGTTGTGGATGGATACAAGCGCCACGGCGCGGTAGCCGTTCAGGCGGGTATCGAATTCGTTGAGCAGGTCCACCTGAAAGCCTTGCGCTTCCAGGTTCTTTTTCACCAGTTCGGCAATCTCCAGGTTGACATCCGCTTCGGTCAGGTCCACTTCACCCTCTTCGTTCGTGCAGACTGCGCCCGAGTCGTTGCCGTTATGCCCTGCCACAATGCCAACCCGCAGTTGTGGTTGCGGCGTGTTGATAACAGCCTCCGGCGGCGCCTGGGGGGTGAGAATTAGGCGCAATTGTTCCTGGAAATTACTGGCAAACAGGCTGTTGGGAGTCCACGCGGTGAAGAGAGTCGCCAGCAGCATGGCAACGCCCAGGGTCGGGAAAAAGGCATTCACCATCCTGCGCTTGGGCGCGGATCTTGGCTTGGGCTGAGTTTCAGTCTCGGGTGTTTGAGAATTGGTTTCCATGACAGATTTGAATCATTATAATGCCTTCACAAGGTCGGCGCAAAAAAATTGCAAACTGTCGCCGCTCACAGTAGCCGAAAATCGGATGGGACTGATATATAATTCAATATCATGCCACACCGTTTGAGCCGTCTGTTGGCTTCCCCTATTTTTCCGGACGAAGATAAAACGCGCGTTGCGCGGGTCTTGAATAATTTCGTTTGGGTTGCGCTCGGCATTCTTTTGGTGCTGATTATTTTTCGGACGGTCGTTTGGACCGAAAACGGATACATCCCGTTGCTGGTTTTGTTGGGGGTGATTCTGGTGTTGGCTGGCGGACAGGTTCTGATTCGCCGCGGGCATGTGTATATCTCGAGTATATTTCTCGTCTGTTCCTTGTGGGCTGTAATGACCTATCAGGCATGGGAAGCCGATGGGATTCGCGACGCGGCAATTGTCGTCTACATTGTCATCATCGTCTTTTCCAGCCTTCTGCGGGGATGGAAGTTCGCGTCGGTCATCGGAGGGCTGACGCTGGCTGCCATTTGGTATTTTGCCCTCATGGAAAAATACGGGCTGCGCCCTGTTCATATCGACGATCCCATCCATTACGCCCGCGACCTCTCTGCTGTCATCGTCCTGATCGGGACATTGGTCTACCTGTTGATTTCGAACTGGTCGCGGACCTTGCAGTCTGCCAGGCTCGAATTGCAGGAGCGCCTGCGCGCCGAGGAAAAACTGCGGCATCAGACGGACTATCTCACCGCCATGAACGAAGTCGCGTTGGGCTTGCTCAACCGCCTCGAATTACGTTCACTGCTCGAATCCATCCTCACCCATGCCTGTGCCCTGCTTGATACCAACCTTGGCGTAATTGACCTTGTTCTAGAGGATGGTTCTGCACTGCGCCAGGAAGTGGGCAACGGGTTAATCTCGAAATATAACGGGATGCTGATTTCCCGAAACCAGGGACTGTCGGGTATCGTCTGGGATACGAAGGAAACGGTTGTGATCGAAGATTATGGCGCCTGGGGCAGGGGGATGCCGCAGTTTATCCAGGCTGGCTTCAAGTCGGTCATGGGCGTGCCGCTGAAGGTGGGAAATACGGTGATTGGCGTGCTGGCGGTTTCTTACACATCGCCCGGAAAAATATTTACAAAAGAGCAGGTCGATTTGATGGAACAGTTTGCTGCGCTGGCATCTCTTTCCATCGACAATGCCCGCCTTCACGAAACGGCGCAAAAAGAATTGCAAGAACGGCGCAGCGCGGAAGCCGCCCTGCGCTCTAGTGAAGAACGTTTTCGCAAGGTGTTCAACAACCGCTATATCGCCATCACCGTGGTTACCTTGAATGAGGGCAGGTTTCTCGAAGCTAACCAGGCATTTTGGGAATTAAGCGGACTCGACCCAGAGCAGGCATTGGGACATACATCCCTGGAAATGGGCATGTGGGAGGATACACAGGGACGGGAGGGCTTTGTCCAAAACCTGCTCAAAATGCGTTCCCTGCAAAACGTCCCCGTTGAATTCAAAGGAAAGGACCGACCCCCCAGGGTTACGCTTGCATTCTACGAACTTTTGTACATCGATGACCAGCTTTGCATTCTCTGCATGTTCCACGATGTTTCGGAGCAGCGCCAGATCGAACAGGCTTTGCAGGAGAATGAAGAGAGGATGCGCGCCATCCTTGCCGCCATCCCCGACACCATCTTTGAACTATCGAGCGATGGAACCTTTTTGGATTTCATTGCATCGCCCGAACTTTCACCCGCCCTGCCGTCTTCGGATTTTATTGAAAAAAACGTTCGGGAAATATTCCCGCCCGATATTGCCGCCCAGACCCTGTTTGCGCTGGAGCGCGCGCTTGCCACCGAACAACTGCACGCCTTCGAGTATGGGATGCCCCCGGGGGAGGAAGTCCAATTCTTCGAGGCGCGGATTTCGGCAGTCACGTCAAAATCTGCGGTGATGATGGTGCGGGACATCAGCCAGCGCAAATGGGTCGAGACCGAACGCGAGAAACTCATCAACGAATTGGAGAGTAAAAACAGCGAGTTAGAACGTTTTACCTACACCGTCTCGCATGATCTCAAATCTCCATTGATTACCATCAAGGGCTTTCTCGGTTTTTTGGAACAGGATGCATCCAGCGGCAACACCGTCCGTCTCAAAGCGGATATTCAGCGCATCGCCAGCGCCACCGACAAAATGCAATTGCTCCTGAACGAACTGCTCGACCTGACCCGCGTTGGAAGGTTGGTCAATCCCTACCAGCGGGTTAACTTTGGTCAACTCGCGCGTGAAGCCGTCGAACTGGTTCATGGGCGGATTCAAAACAGGGACATTCAAATCTCGATTCAGGAAGACCTCCCGGAGGTGTTCGGCGACCGCCCGCGCCTGGTCGAAGTCCTGCAAAATCTGATCGATAACGCCGCCAAGTTTATGGGAAACCAGACCGCTCCCCGCATCGAGATTGGTTCGAGCGGATATGAAAACAACCAGCCCATTTTCCACGTCCGCGACAACGGGATGGGAATCGAATTCATTCATCATGACCGCATCTTTGGCTTGTTCAACAAACTGGATGCCGCATCCGAAGGCACGGGGATCGGACTTGCCCTGGTCAAGCGTATTATCGAGGTGCATGGCGGGCGGATTTGGGTCGAAAGCGAGGTCGGGCAAGGCGCGGCGTTCTTCTTCACCCTGCAAGTCGAACCTGCGCCCTGATTTGGTGTTATAAATGGCATTATTTCACCTGTAAGGAGTATTTATGAAACGTGCAGTCAGCATCAGTATTGGTTCGTCCAAGAGAAACAAGGCAGTTGAAGTGACCCTGTTCGGCGAAAAGATCAGCATCGAACGCATCGGCACAGATGGCGACATGGAAGCTGCTGCCATAAAATACAAGGAACTCGACGGCACGGTGGACGCATTCGGCATGGGCGGCGGCGATCTGGGCGTGATGACAGATGGAAAGTGGTATCCCTTTTATTCGGTGCTGCCGATGGCGCGGTATGTCAAAAAAACGCCATTGGTGGATGGCACGGGTCTAAAGAATACATTGGAGAACAAAGCCGCCTCGTTCCTGAATGAAAAGATCGGCGATTATCTCGATACGCATGGGCGCAGGGTATTTATGGCGGCTGGCGTTGACCGCTGGGGACTGGCGAAAACATTTTTCGATACCGGTTATGAAGTTATCTTTGGCGATCTCATGTTCGGGCTGGATATTCCCATCCCCATTTACACCCTCAAACAACTCAAGGTCCTTGCCGCCCTGCTCATGCCCATCGCGGGACGCCTGCCCTATTCGTGGATTTATCCCATCGGCGAAAAACAGGAAAAGCGCACGCCCAAGTTCGGCAAATATTATGCCTGGGCAACCGTCATCGCCGGTGATTGTCATTATCTCAAACGTTACATGCCCGACGACCTGACAGGCAAGGTTGTCGTCACCAACACCACCACGCCCGAAGATGTTGAAATCTTCCGCAAGGCGGGTGTGAAGTATCTGGTCACCACCACACCCGTGCTCGAGGGACGTTCCTTCGGCACGAATATGATGGAAGCCGCGCTGGTGGCTGTCGCCGGGAAGGGGCGCCCGTTGACCTGGCCCGAATTGACAGAGTTGCTCGACAAACTTGGCTTCGAACCGCAATTACAGGAGTTGAACTAATCATGGATGCAATTGTCACTGCCGGCGGAATCCCACAGCCTGGCGACCCCTTATACGCCTATTCCAACGGCGACTCGAAGGCGCTGATCGATATTGCCGGCAAGCCCATGGTGCAGTGGGTGCTGGATGCGCTTGGCGACGCGCAGGAAGTGGATAATGTCATCGTCATCGGGTTGACGCATAAAAGCGGGCTGACCTGCAAGAAACCCCTGCATTACATCTCGAATCAGGGACGCATGTTATCCAATATCGTGGCGGGCGTGAACAAGTCCCTCGAATTGGATAAAAAGACCGAGTATGTTCTCATCGTTTCCTCCGATATTCCCGCCTTGAAGAGTGAAATGGTCGATTGGCTGGTGCAAAGCGCCGCGCAAACCCGCGAGGATATCTATTATGGCGTCTGCCCGCGCGAGGTGATGGAAGCCCGCTTCCCGACCTCGAAACGAACTTACACCAAATTGAAGGACATGGAAGTCTGCGGCGCGGACATCAACATCATTCACGTCAGCATGACAACCGAACATCTCGATACCTGGGAGGAGTTGATCGGCAACCGCAAGAGTCCCTTGCGGCAGGCGGCGGTCATCGGCTGGGATACCCTCTTCCAATTATTCACCCGTCAATTTACCTTGCAGGGATTGGTCGAACGCGCTTGTCAACGCATCAACATCACCGGGCGCGCCATCATTTGGGATAAGGCTGAACCCTGCATGGATGTGGACAAGCCCCACCAATTGGAAATTATGCGCGAAGACCTGGCGCAGCAAAAGAAAAAGCAGGCTGCCGCCGAAAAGAAAAAAGCCCCGCGCAAGTCTCCATCGAAGACGACCTCGCCCAAGGTGCGCTCACAGGTCAAGGCGAAGGCAAAGTACAAATGAGTTTTCGTTCCCTGCTTGAATTGGATGCCCGATTTTCAGACAAGCTGCGCGTGGCTGAAAAACCGGGCATCTTGCGAAATATTGCCATCTTCCTTGCCCACTCCGGGGATTCCTGGTTTTGGGCGCTGGCGCTCCTGCTTTTTTGGTTTATCAGCAATTCAACCTGGAAGCAGTGGGAAGTGGTCGAATTTTTCGGCATTCTCGGATTGGCGGGCGTGGTGCTTGCCATCAAATTCCTCGTGCGCCGCAAACGACCCGAAGGCGAATGGGGCGGAATCTACCGCAACACCGACCCGCATTCCTTCCCGTCGGGGCACGCCGCCCGCGCCTTCCTGATTGCGGTGGTGGCGTCGGCGTTGGTTCCCGCCTGGCTGGTCGCCCTCCTCTGGATTTGGGCGCCGCTGGTCTCGTTGGCGCGGGTTGCCATGGGCGTGCATTATCTTTCGGATGTGGTCGCAGGGGCGATTTTGGGCGCGGTCGTGGCGCTGATCGGCTTGCAGATCTATCCCCCGATGGTGGCGTGGTTGGTCTCGTTGATCGGTTTCCCACTTTGGTAAATTCATCTTGAAACGGCAAAGACATGGCGGCGGATCTGTCCCATGTCTTTTTTGATTAAAAGAGGACAAATGAAAACCCATACCTTCCGTTTGAAGCCCGGTCAGGATTTATTCGACTCCATCGAATCTTTTGTAAAGGATCAGCAAATCCAGGCGGGTTGTGTGCTTTCGGCGGTGGGCAGCCTGACTCATGCCACCCTGCGCCTTGCCAATCGCGAATATTTCAACGAGTACGAAGGACATTTCGAAATCGTATCCATCACAGGGACGGTGGCGGTCAGCGGCTCGCACATTCACATTGCCATTTCGGACGGCGACGGCGCGACGATTGGCGGTCATCTCGTTTCGGGATGCAAAATCTACACCACTGCCGAAATTGCGCTGGCGGTCTTCGAGGATGTGATCTATGCGCGCGAACTGCTGGAAAACGACTCAGGCTACGAGGAATTGGTCGTACGGGAAAACCCCACCCCGCGATAAAAATTTGTGAGTTGTTTGCAAACGGTTTTTTCCTTGTCAATTGCCGCGTCTTATTCTAAGATGTTGAAAATCAACTTGAATAAGGAAAGGAATGGCAAGTCGAAAATGATGAAAAAGATTTTGCAGGGCGTGGTTCTGTTTTTTGGCGCTGTGTTGACTCTGCCGCTGTTGTTTGGGGTTGGTTTGTACGCTTTCAGGTTTGCCGCTTTTTATGTGGCGCTTTCGCAAAGCGATACAGGCTCCTGTTCCCGGTATTATGAGGGCGTGAGCAAGGGGCTGGCATGGGAACGCGGCGAGTGGCATCATTATGTGGATTTCCAGGTCAGAGACGCCGACGCAGCCTATCAATTCCAAATTACCGAATCCCCCCTGCCGGCATCCTTTTGGGAGAAATATTCCACCCCCTCCCTCAAGCGCGTCACCTATCGCTGGCCCTCCAATTGGATCGACCCATTCCCGGCAAACGATTGGAAGATTTGCCTGGTTGCCTCCTCTTGAACGCTCCCATCTGGGGGCGTTTTTTTTTTTCAAGCGGGGATATCGATATGCTGTTTTTTCAGGAAGTCGATCAACTCATCGCGGTTGGGAATCCCCGCCCTTCCCCCAAGACGCTGGGTGTTCATCCCTGCAACCGCGCTGGCAATTGCGGCTGATATTTCGATGTGAAAGCCTTCCGCGAGGGCGGCAAGAAAGGCTCCGTGGTAGCTGTCGCCGCAGCCGGTGGTATCGACGATATGTGGGAAATGAAATGCCGGTTGGTGAAAATATGCTTCCCTTGAGCAAACCCAACTTCCATGAATTCCATCGGTCACAACGGCAATTTCGGGTCCTTCTGCCAGCAGAAACTTTACCGCCAGGGATGGGTCAGTTTCGCCCGTGCATTTGGCGGCGAAATCCCTTGCCACGATGCAAATATCTGTCAGGGGGACGAGCGTCTTCATTTTGGGAGTAAACCTGTCCGCGCCGCCGTCGAGTGAGACACGCGCGCCCTCCCTTTTTGCCAGTTCGATTGCCAGCATACACGCGTTCCAATGCCTGCCGCTGATGTGTAGAATTTTTGCGGAACGGATGGCATTTTTCTGCGCTTCGGATAATACGGGTTCTGGGGCTGTGCCGGGCTGAAACAAAATCGCCCGCGCCCCGTCCCCGGTGGAAACCAAAATATTGGAAACCGCCGTTGTCTGCCCGCGATGGACTTCGATAAAATCCGTCCCGACGCCCTCGTTTTGAAACTCACGCATTACAAGTTCCCCTGCCCAGTCATCCCCAATGCTGTCGATCATGGCAGATTTTCCGCCGAAACGGGATACCGCAACCATCGCGGTTGCCACAGGTCCGCCGCCCTGAATCGCGGTGGATTGCGCCTGCTGCACTTCCCGCCGCGCGGGGAAACGCTCGACCAGGGTCAGGATGTCGATGGTGGAGGCTCCCAGCCCGATCACGTCAAGTTGTTTTTTGCTCATCCCCCGATTTTACTGGAATTGACTCTTCTTCGATTTCGCCTATACTTATTTTGAAAGGAGGCTCGGATGACGAACAAACTTACCTGGCATGGACATGCCACGCTCGGACTCGAAACAGGCGGGTACAAACTGGTGATCGACCCATTCTTCGCGGGAAACCCCGCCGCTGATATTTCCCCGGCGCAGGTCGAGGCGGATTTCCTGCTGGTCAGCCACGGACACGGCGACCACGTGGGCGATGCCATTGCCATTGCCAAACGCACGGGCGCGACCATCATCAGCAACTATGAGATTGCCGCTTGGTTTGCGGAACAGGGCGTCGAAAAGACTCACGGTCAGCATCTGGGCGGCGGATACCAGCACCCTTTCGGCTACCTCAAACTGACTCTTGCCCTGCATGGCTCGATGCTCCCCGACGGCTCCTACGGCGGTAATCCCTGCGGCTTTTTGCTCACCACCAACGACGGGCGGAAAATCTACTTCGCGCAGGATACCGGCCTGTTTGGCGATATGAAACTCATCGGTGAGGAAGGGCTGGATTTGGCAATCATCCCCATCGGCGATAACTACACCATGGGTCCCGATGATGCCCTGCGCGCCGTCAAACTGCTGGAGCCAAAGGTTGTGATTCCCATCCATTACGATACCTGGGGGTTGATCGCCCAGGACGCTGCCGCCTGGAAGGAACGTGTGGAAAAGGAAACCAGCACGAAGGTGATGGTCTTGAAGCCCGGCGGCAGTTATTCGATTTGAAGATTATTCCAACCGCTCGAAACTTTGCAAGTCGAAGATATAACTGCAAGCCGCGTTGACCCGTCTCGCAAATCGACCAGACCTTGCCGCCCTCCGCCAGTCTTGGCTCGAAGGCGGCAAGTTTTTGCTTCATTTCGGGACGGGTTTCCAATTGCCTGTCCCTTTGGTTGTACCAATGACTGGGGCTGGAGGCTCTCAAGTGTTCGAGCCTGGAAAACTCCACTTTCTAAATTCCCGTCAAGGGCTGGGCGGTGTAGGATTTTCCGTTCGAGAGCATCCTGACCGCAGTCCAGTCCACCCAATAGAAGATCGTAATGATAGGCATCCTTCAAATTGAAGGTGACCGCATGGGTTGGGTCGATACCCGCTTTGAAGGCGTGGAAGAAGGGCGTATTCTGGCATTTTAAGTCTGCCAGATGATCCCGATGGAGGAGGTCGGGGACGGTTGGGTCTCTTTTCTTCGCGGGGTTGATTTTCACATCCAGGGCATGACCGTATTTTTCGACAAAGACATCCTCCCTGCGCACGCCATGTCGATGCCAGACCGCCCTGTTTTGCAGGTCTGCGTGAGTCACCTCTCCACCGCTCGAATCAAAAAGTTGGTATGTCATCCTGCCTCCTCTTTGTGTGTTCCGAGTATAAGCCGTTTCAAAGGATTAATCGTCCTGCCTTGAGATGTATAATCTGCGGCATGAACAATAATTTTTTCCTGGGAGGCGTCGCATGACCTTAATTACCAGCCGCATTTATGAGGGGCAACAGGATTTTCAAACCATGCTCGACTTGATGGAACGAGTCCGCCCTGCCAATCAAATCAACAGTTACCCGCTCAAAGTGGATATCGAAGAATGCCTGGCTGTGGAGGAAATTCGCGCAGCGACTCGATTGTGGTTCGATGGCGGTCAACCCGTCGGCTGGGCATATGTGGACGGTTTTCATAACCTGCTTTGGGAGATCGAAAACTCCTGTCCCGATGCTGTCGGCGCGGAGATGGTCGCCTGGGGAATGGACTGCATTCGCAGGACGCTGGCGGCGGGGGAAAGCTCCACGTTGGATGCCAGTTGTCGGGAGGATGCTACGGAGCGGGTCGGTTTTCTGAACAGGCATGGATTTTGCCGCGCCGAAAATTTCTCGATTCACATGAAGCGCAAACTCTCCGATCCCATTCCCGATCCGCAACTGCCGCAGGGATTCATCATCCGCCCGTTGCAGGGAATCGAGGAAGCCGAAACTGTCGCCCGCACCCATCGCGCCGCTTTCGATTCGGACTACATGACGACCGAAAACAGGCTGATCATCATGAATTCCAGCGAATACGATCCCTCGCTCGACCTGGTGATTGCCGCGCCCGATGGTACGATTGCCGCCTATTGCACCTGCTCGACGAATCCAAACGGAGAGGGATACACCGACCCTGTCGCCACCCACCCCGATTATCAAGGCAGGGGATTGTCAAAGGCGCTTCTGTTGCGGGGAATGCAGCTGCTCAAGGAACGCGGCATGGAATTCGCCTGCCTTGGCACCAGCGGCGATAACCTTGCCATGCAAAAATCCGCCCAGTCGGTGGGATTCTTTTTGGCGCAGAAGACGCTTTGGTTCGAGCGCGAAGTAAAAAATTAGGGTTCTACCGTTTTTAACGGGAAAGCCAAAACCACAGCCACGAACACTGGCGCCGCGCGCCACTATAGTCCCCGAAGCGGAGCGAGTGGGAGTGCGGTGTTTACCCTACGGGCACGATGTCACGGATTTGCGCGGATTTGAGTAAAAAAATCGGTGAAAATCTGTGTAATCTGTGGCAAAGAAATAGTTCATCGTCTTTTTTCCCGCCAGAAA
>Ga0172367_10002544_pt1 | contig 24819 bp, 24 predicted proteins | sample Lak10m_FD_114542 | JGI IMG/M metagenome (GOLD analysis project Ga0172367, IMG submission 114542) | Freshwater microbial communities from Kabuno Bay, South-Kivu, Congo - kab_022012_10m | ecosystem: Environmental > Aquatic > Freshwater > Lake | place: Democratic Republic of the Congo: South-Kivu...
CATCACGGCGAGCGTCTCGCCCGGCCCGACCTCGAGGTCGACGCCGTCGAGGACCGCGCCGCCGCCGGGATACGCGAAGCGGATGCCCTCGAAGCGCACCGCGCCCTCCGGCAGCGGTTGCGGGGCTTGGTCGCGGACGGCATCCGCGGCGTCCTCCGCGGGGGTGTCGAGGATCTCCTGGAGCCGCTCGATCGCTACGGTGGCCTTTCCGAGGTCCGCGAGCATGCGCCCGAGGTGCCGGATCGGCCAGATGTACATGTTGGTGGCGAACAGGAAGAAGAAGAAGTCGCCGGTGCCGAGCGAGCCGCCCGCCACGAGCGACAGCCCCACGACGAGGACGAGCAGCAGCTGCCCGAGGCAGGTGAGGTCGCTCAGCGCCCAGAACCGCGCGAGGCCGTCGAAGAGCCGCACGTCGGCATCGCGGTGCTCGGCGTTGCGCCGGCGGAACTCGGCCTGCTCGAACTCCTGCCGTCCGAATGCGCGCACCACGCGGATGCCGGCCACGTTCTCCTGCGCCCTCGCCGTGAGGCGGCCCTCGGCCTCGTCCTTCGCCCGGAAGCGCTCGCTGACCGTCCGGAAGTAGAGGCCCGCGAAGGCGATCACCGGAATCGCGAGCACCGTCGACGCGATCGCCATGCGCCAGTCGATGGCCGCCATCAGCGGGACGGCGATGGCCAGCAGCAGGAGGGAGCGGCCCATTTCCCCGAGCTGCGACGCGAGGATGCCCTGGACGGTGTCCACGTCGCTGGTGGCCCGCTGCAGGAGGTCGCCGCTCTCATGGCGGTCGAAGAACGCGACGGGCAGGCGCACGAGCCGCGCGTGCACGCGCTCGCGCAGGCGGCGGACCGCCCGCTGCGCGGCCACGGCCATCATCCGCCCGCGGAGCACCGTCAGCACGCCGGCGGCGACCGCCGCTGCAGCGATCGCCGCGGCCGGTCGCCATGGCTCGGCGCGCACCGCGTCCGCGCCGCCGAGCGACGCCAGCACGGCGCGCGCCACCGGGCCGGGGCCCTCGGCGCCGGGCGCGAACACCCCGTCGATCACCGCCTGCGGCACGAGCGGCACCACGAACTGGCACGCGGCCGCGGCGGCCTGCAGCGCGATGGCACCCGCGAACAGGCCGCGGTCCTCGCCGAGGATGCGCCACAGCTCGCCCAGGCGGGCGAGCGATCGCGCGGGCGGGTGCGAGGCCGGGGAGGGCACCGGGGCAAGATAGGTGAGTCGCGCGGCACGTCTGGCGCCGTGCCGCGTGCACCGCGGGACTGAGTCAATCCCTCGGCGCGGAAATTGGTGCCAAAGTAACCAGGAACGGATTTAGGGTGCCGGGATGCCGTACTCGGCGCACTCGCCGAGGTCCTCGGCGATGCGCAGCAGCTGGTTGTACTTCGCGGTGCGGTCCGTGCGGGCGGGGGCTCCCGTCTTGATCTGGCCGCAGTTGGTGGCCACCGCGAGGTCGGCGATCGTGGTGTCCTCGGTCTCGCCGGAGCGGTGCGAGAGGATCGCGCGGTAGCCGTTGCGCATGGCCATGTTGACCGCGTCGAAGGTCTCGGTAAGCGTGCCGATCTGGTTCACCTTCACCAGGATCGCGTTGCCGCAGCCCTGCTCGATGCCCTTGCGCAGGAACGCGGGGTTGGTGACGAACAGGTCGTCGCCAACGAGCTGGACCCTGCCGCCGAGTGCGTCGGTCAGCGCCTTCCAGCCCTTCCAGTCGTCCTCGGCAAGCCCGTCCTCGATGGAGCGGATCGGCCACTTGCGGCACCACTTCTCCCAGAGGGCGATCATGTCCTCGCTCGACGCGACGCGCTTGGGGTCGCTCTTGAAGAAGCGGTACCCCTTCTTCTTGACGGCCTTGGCCTCGTTGGCGAGCTCGCTCATGGCCGGGTCGAGGCAGATCATGACCTGTCGCCCGAGGTCGTAGCCGGCCTTCTCCACGGCCTCGGCGATGACCTCGCACGCAGCCTCGTTGCTCGGGAGGTTCGGGGCGAAGCCGCCCTCGTCGCCCACCGCGGTGGACAGTCCCTTTTCGTGCAGCACCTTCTTCAGCGCGTGGTAGCACTCGACGCCCGCGCGCAGCGCCTCCTCGAACGCGGCGAAGCCGGTCGGCTGGATCATGAACTCCTGGAAGTCCACGCTGTTGTCGGCATGCTTGCCGCCGTTGATGATGTTGAGCATCGGGGCCGGCAGCCTGCGCGCGCCCGCGCCGCCGAGGTAGCGCCACAGCGGCATGCGGCTCGCCGCAGCCGCCGCGTGCGCCGCGGCCATGCTCACGCCGAGGAGTGCGTTGGCCCCCAGCTTGCCCTTGTTGGGCGTGCCGTCGAGCTCGATCATCGAGCGATCGATCGCGGCCTGGTCGCGCGCGTCCATGCCGAGCACGAGCGGCGCGATGCGGGTGTTGACGTTGCCCACGGCCTTCGACGTGCCCTTGCCGAGCCAGCGCTTCCTGTCCCCGTCGCGCAGCTCGACGGCCTCGTGCTCGCCGGTCGAGGCGCCGCTCGGGACGATGGCGCGGCCCGCGGCGCCGCCCTCGAGCGCGACCTCGCACTCGAGCGTCGGGTTTCCGCGGGAATCGAGGACCTGCCGGGCGTGGACGGACGTGATCTCGAACATGCGTGGCTCCTTGGAAGGGCGCGCATGATAGGTCCCCCGGGGCCCGCCGGCGTCAGCCGCGGATGGCGTCCCAGACGTCGCGCACCACCCAGCTCATCGCCTCCATGGCCGCGTCGGTGCGGCTGGCCAGGTGCGGCGCCAGGTGCGCGTTGGCAAGCCCGAGCAGCGGATTGTCCGCGGTGACAGGCTCGGGATCGTGCACGTCGAGGAGCGCCAGCATGCCCGGGTTGGCCCGCAGCGCGCCCGCGAGCGCGCGGTGGTCCACCACGAAGCCGCGGCTCGTGTTGATGAACACCGCGTCGGCGCGCATGCGGGCGAGCAGCGCCGCGGACACGAACCCCCGGTTCGACGCGCGCCCGTCGACGTGCACCGAGATGACGTCGCTCGACTCGAAGAGCTCCTCGACGCCGACCGGGCGGGCACCGTTCCAGTGCTCCTGGGGGATCGCGGCGGAGTCGTTGAACACCACGTCGAAGCCGATCGCGCGCATCACCTGCGCCACGCGCCGGCCGATGCGGCCGAGACCGAGGATGCCCAGGCGCAGCTCATTCATCTGCCGGTGCGCCACCACCTCGGCGCGCAGCTCGTCCCAGCGCGCACGGCTGACGGCCGCGTCGAGGAAGGCGCGCGGCCGGAGCGCGTCGCAGACGAGGCAGGTGACGTATTCGACCACGGCCTGCGTGTTGGCGTCGGGCGTGTTGAAGACGCGCACGCCGCGGCGCGCGCAGGCCTGCGTGTCGACGTTGTCCAGGCCGACGCCGGCGCGGCCCACGGCGCGCAGGGCCGGCAGGCGCGCCAGGAGCGCCTCGTCGACCGCGGTGTACGTGCGGATCACCAGGCCCTGCGCCACGGGCGCGGCATCGTCGAAGGCTGGGGTGCCGGGCGCGGCAACCACCAGGTCGGCCCGCTCCGCCAGCCATCCCGCGGCCGCCTCCGAGAGGTGTTCGGTCTGGATGACGATGGGCCGGGTGGTCATGGGGGTCAGGGTATGCAGCCGCCGGGGGCCCCGCGGGGCGGTCCGGACGCGGAAATCCGCCGGGAACCCGCCAACTTCCCGAACGATCCGCTTGCCCGATGCCTATGAAGACCGCATCCTTGGATCGTCAAGGCCCGCCAGTGCCGCGGGGTGTCCTTCCAAGAAGACGCATTCGCCCATGCAGACCCGTATCCCCGCCGTCCTCGTTGCGATCGCGATCGCAGCCTCCGCCCAGGCCGACGACGTCGGCATCCTCGCGCTCCGTGCCAGGCTCGGCGCGGCCGCGCCCACCGGCGCGAACGTGTCCGTCGGGCACGTCGAGGCGCAGGAGTCGGCCGGCAACTTCGGCCCCAACCGGTCGCTTGCGGAGTTCGCGGGGAAGGCCTTCACCGACATGAGCGGCTCGTCCGGCTCGAGCGGACACGCCACCTTCGTGGGGCAGAACATGTACGGCAGCGTCACGAGCATCGCGCCGGGGATCCCGCGCGTCTGGGTGTACGAGGCGGCCTCGTTCGCGCAGGGTGCTTCGCTGAACACCGGCAGCGGGCTCGGGCCGCTCAACCCGCCGGGCGGCACCAGTCCGGTGCGCATCTTCAACCACAGCTGGATCGGGTCGTTCGGCTCCGCGGCGCTCGACAACGAGGTGCTGCGCCGCTCGGACTTCGCGATGAACCGCGACGACACGCTCTTCGTCTGCGGCGAGAACAACGGCGCCGGCAGCGCCATGCAGCCGCTCATGTCGGTGTCCTACAACGGCATCGCGGTCGGCCTGGTGTCGGGCGGACACAGCGCGGGCGATGTCCCCGCGGGCAACGACGGCAGCGGCCGCATGAAGCCCGAGCTGGTGGCGCCCGGGCAGTTCACGAGCTTCTCGACGCCGGTCATCAGCGCCGCCGCGGCGCTCATGTACGAGACCGCGGCCACCGCGCCGTATTCCCTCAACGCCAGCCGTCGCAAGGGCGTCACCGTGAAGAGCGCGTTGCTCTGCGGCGCCGCCCATGCCGCCGCGTGGCAGAACGGTGCGCCGGCCACCGGCCCGAGCCGCGGCATCACATCCCGGCCGCTCGACCCGGTCTTCGGGGCGGGGACCGTCAACGTGGACCGGGCCCACCGGATCATCACCGCCACCGAGTCGCTCGGAAGCGGCACCGCCGCATCGGCCGCGTCCGGGGTGGCGCAGCCGCTCGCGGGATGGGACCACGAGACCTACGGCGTGGGCACCCAGCGCCACTACCGGATCAACGTCCCGAGCGCGTGCGATGCGTCCTTCCTGGTGACGTGGAACCGCGTGCCGAGCACCGCCTGGACCTCGCCGACGGCGCCCCCGGTGATGAACCTCCGGCTCGAGCTCCGCAAGGTCATCGGCGGCACGGTCACGTCGATCACCGGCGATGCCGGCATCGGCGTGTTCGCCGGCGGCAACGTGGTCAGCACGAGCGCGGTCGACAACGTCGAGCACCTTTATGTCCGGGGCCTGCAGCCGGGCAGCTACGTGCTGACCGTGGCCCGCGAGGACTCGCTCGTCACCACCGCCGGGGCCACGGTGGCGTGGCTCGTCGATGCCGCGGCGCCCTCGGGCGACCTCGACGGCAACGGCACGGTCGACGGCGCTGACCTGGGCCTGCTCCTCGGTGCATGGGGCACCCCCGGCCCCGGCGACCTCGACGGCAACGGCACCGTGAACGGCGCCGACCTCGGCCTCCTCCTCGGCTCCTGGACCTGAACCCCCCGGCGCGTCGGCGCGTCGGCGCGTGGGTGCCTCCCCGTGCCCGCCGTGAACGCGTGCGTTCCCTAGACTCCTCGCCCGGATGCACGGGCGCGCGCGCAGCCATGTCCTGCTTGCCGTGCTGCTGGCCTGCCTGGCCGCGGGGCTTCTCTACCCGATCGCGCTGACGATCGGCGGCGCGTTCCGCTCCGACGACGGCTCGTTCACGCTCCACCACGTTCGATCGGTGTTCGAGGAGGCGTCGACCCGGCGGGGCCTGCTCAACTCGGCGCTGATCGCCGTCCTGACCACCGCAGCCGCGACGGCGCTCGCGGTGCCGGTGGCGGTGCTGGTCTCGCGCTTCGCGTTCCCGGGTCGGTCGCTGCTGCGGCCGCTCCTCCTCGTTCCGCTGGTGCTGCCGCCCTTCGTCGGGGCCATCGGGGTGCGGCACCTCTTCGGGCGCGCAGGCGCGGTGAACGCGCTCATCGGCACCGACATCGACTGGCTGGGGCAGGGCGGCCTGCCCGCGATCGTGGCGATGGAGGCGGTGTCGCTCTTCCCGGTGCTCTACCTGAACGTGGCGGCGGCGCTCGCCAACGTCGACCCCGCACTCGAGGAATCCGCGCGCTGCATGGGCGCGGGACCATGGGCCCGGTTCCGCCGCGTGACGCTGCCGCTCGTCCGCCCGGGGCTGTTCGCCGGGGCGACCATCGTCTTCATCTGGAGCTTCACGGAACTCGGCACGCCGCTGATGTTCGAGTTCTACGACGTCACCAGCGTGCAGATCCTGAACGGGATCCGGGAGGTGGAGGCAAGCCACCGCCCATACGCGCTCACTGCGGTCATGCTGGCCTGCAGCGTGGCCATCTACGCGCTCGGCAAGGCGGCGTTCGGGCGCTCGGCCGCGGCGATGCAGGGCAAGGCCACCGTTCGGCGGCAGGAGGTCGAGCTCTCGGGCTGGCGCGCCGCCGGTGCGTCCTCCGCGCTGGCCGCGGTGGCGGCGTTGGCCGTGCTGCCCGCGGTCGCCCTCATCCTTGCCGCCGTGACGGTGCCGGGGCAGTGGTACCGCTCGGTCCTGCCGCAGTCGTTCACGATGGCGCACTTCGGGCAGGCCCTCAGCCACCCGCTCTCGGCGGGCAGCATCCGCAACTCGCTCCTCCTCTCGGCCGTGGCCACGGCGCTGGCGCTCGGGGTGGGGTTCCTCTCCGCGCGTCTCCTCGTGCGGGCGCGGCTGCGTGCGGCGTGGGCGCTCGATGCGCTCGTGATGCTGCCGCTCGCGGTGCCGGGCCTGGTGCTGGCGTTCGGGTACGTCGCCGCCAGCCTGCGCTGGCCGTTCGGCGGCCCGGAGGCGCCGCTGGGGGGCGTGGCCAGCATCCTCGGCGCCGCGCCGCGGCCGTTCGCGTTTCTGGCGGTGGCCTACGCGGTGCGCCGTCTTCCCTACGTGGTCCGCAGCGCGGCTGCGGGGCTGGAGCAGACGAGCGAGGAACTCGAGGAGGCGGGCAGGGTGGCCGGCGGGTCGCGGGCGCGGGTGCAGTGGCGCATCACGGTGCCGCTGGTGGCCGCCAACCTGGTGGCGGGCGCACTCCTTGCCTTTAGCTTCAGCATGCTCGAGGTGAGCGACAGCCTGGTGCTTGCGCAGCGCGAGTCCGACTACCCGGTGACGAAGGCCATCTTCACCATGTACGAGCGCCTCGGCGACGGGCCCGGGATCGCAAGCGCCCTCGGCGCGTGGGCCATGGCCCTGCTGGCAGTGACGCTCCTCGGGGCGACGGTCCTCCTCGGGAAGCGGATGGGCGCCTTGTTCCGGGCCTGACATGTCGCGCGCCCGCCGGGCGGCAGGGTTCCTATACTTATTGCCCCATGCCGTACACCCTCCAGCCCGACCACGGCTACGGTCTTGAAGTCGAGGAGCAGTCGCACGCCCGCCAGAAGCCTGCCCCCGGCGTGGTGACGGTGGATTCCGACTCCCCCGACTACCTGCGCAACCACCCGCAGCTGCCCGACCGCTGGGTCCTCAACATCGGGCCGCAGCACCCCGCCACGCACACCACGCTCCGCCTCGTCATGGAGCTCGACGGCGAGCGCGTCGCGCGCGTCACCCCCCACATCGGCTACCTCCACTCCGGCTTCGAGAAGCTCGGCGAGCACCACGACTACAACCAGTACGTGTGCACGATCAGCCGGATGGACTACATCTCGCCGATCGTGAACGACATCGCGTTCCACACCGGCGTGGAGCGGTTCTTCGGCATCGAGCCGACGACGCGCTGCAAGGTCGTGCGCACCATCATGGCCGAGCTCGGCCGCATCCAGAACCACCTCCTGTGCGTCGGCGCCGCGGCGCTCGACCTCGGCGGCTTCACCGGCTTCCTGTACGGGTTCAACGAGCGCGAGTTCATCTACGACATCGTGGAGTACATCAGCGGCCAGCGGTTCCACCCGGACTGGACCCGCGTGGGCGGCGCCTGGCGCGACCTGCCGTGCGACGAGACCTTCAAGCGCATGGTGAAGCACTTCGTGAACGAGCGGCTGCCGCGGGCCGTGAAGGACATGGAGACGCTGCTCTCGCGCAACCGCATCTTCATCGACCGCCTCGAGGGCGTGGGCGCCATCAGCAAGCAGGACGCGATCGCCTGGGGGCTCACGGGCCCGATGGCGCGCTCCGCGGGCGTGCGCCGCGACCTCCGCAAGGACGAGCCCGTCCTCTGCTACGCCGACAACTGGGACGGCGAGGGCGCGGAGGCGCCGAAGTTCGACGTGGTGACCTGCCAGACCGGCGACTGCTTCGCGCGCTACCTTGTGCGCGTCGAGGAGATCAAGCAGTCCGCGCGCATCATCAACCAGCTGATCGACCGCATCCCGGGCGGGCCGTTCAACCCGACCGACACCGCCAAGGTCACGCAGCCCGACAAGGCCAACATCTACGGATCCATCGAGGGCGTGATCGAGAACTTCGAGCTCATGATGTGGAACAAGGGCTGGAAGGTGCCCATCGCCGAGGCCTATTTCCCCTTCGAGAGCCCCAACGGCGAGCTCGGCTACTACCTCGTGGGCGACGGCACCAAGTACCCATGGCGCGTGCGCACGCGCCCGCCGTGCTTCGTCAACTACTCGGTGCTGCCCAAGCTGGTGGAAGGGCACCTGGTGTCCGACGCCATCGCCGTCATCGGATCGATCAACGTCATCGCGGCCGAGCTGGACCGCTGAACCCGCACGAACAGGAACCCCACGATGGCCTGGCCGACCAAGCCCTCCGCAACAATGCAGATCGCGCGCCGCGCGGAGCCGTACGTCACCGCGGCGATGAAGGATCGCTGGACCCGCGAGGTCCTGCCGAAGTACGCCACGCGCCTGGGCGCGCTGATGCCCGTCCTGCACGACCTGCAGCATGCGTACCGGCACGTCCCGCACCAGGCGCAGCTCGAGGTGGCCGAGTTCCTCGGCATCGCGCCTTCGGACGTGCTCGACACCGTCAGCTTCTACGACGAGTTCACCGTCGAGCAGCGCGGCGTGGTGACGATCGGCGTCTGCCACTCGATCGCCTGCGAGCAGTGCGGCTGCGGCAGCACCCGGCTCATCGACCGCGCGCGCGAGCGCCTCGGCATCGCGCCCGGCGAGACCACCGACGACGGCAGGTTCACGCTGATCTCCATGGAGTGCCTCGGCAGCTGCGACACCGCGCCGGTGGCCCTCCTCAACGAGACGCTGCACGAGAACCTCACCGTCGAGGCGCTCGACCGGCTGATCGACGAGGCGCGCCACGCCTCGCCGGGAGGCCACCACTGACATGGACGCGCCGAGGAAGGACCCGCCGCTCGCCCGCAGCATCGGCGCCTTCTTCGGGCACATCGTCGACGCCATCGTCTCCGACCCGTCCAAGGCGCCCGAGCGCGTCGAGGTCCGCAAGGAGACGACCGAGGAGACCCGCGCCGACGGCGTGACGCTCCGCAGGACCGTGATCGAGGAAGTGGTGCTCCCGCCGGGCACCGAGGCGCCGAAGGCCGAGCCCGACGCCGACAAGCCCAGGAACTGACCGCAGACCCGACCGAGACGAACGATGCCGACCTCCGCAGACTTCAAGCCCTCGCCCGTCCTCACCAAGCGCATCCCCGAGGATCGCGCCAAGCGCGCCACCGTGGGCTACGACCAATACGTCGCCACGGGCGGCTACAAGGCGCTCGAGAAGGCGCTCGCCATGCAGCCGGGCGAGGTCGTCGAACTCGTGAAGGGCGGCGTGGTGCGCGGCCGCGGCGGCGCCGGCTTCCCCGCCGGGCTCAAGTGGAGCTTCATGTCGGCCCCGGACGGCGGTCAGCGTTACCTGGCGATCAACTGCGACGAGGCCGAGCCCGGCACGTTCAAGGACCGGCTGCTGGTGGACTTCGACCCGCACGCCGTGCTGGAGGGCATCGCCATCGCGATGCACGCGTGCCAGCTGCACGTGGCGTACTTCTTCATCCGCGGCGAGTACCACCACCAGGCGAAGGTGTTCCAGAAGGCCATCGACGAGGCCTACGCCCACGGCGTCTTCGGCAAGCAGGGCCTGCTTCGCGGCGCCGGAAAGCTGCCCGCCGAGGTGGTGCTGCACCGCTCCGCGGGCGCGTACATCTGCGGCGAGGAGACGGCGCTCCTCGAGGCCATCGAGGGCAAGCGCGGCTGGCCGCGCGTCAAGCCCCCGTTCCCGGCGGTGAAGGGCCTCTTCGGGCGGCCGACGCTCATCAACAACGTGGAGACGCTCGCGGCGGTCGTTCCGCTCCTGGAGCACGGGCTCGAATGGTGGAAGAAGCTCGGCGTGGAGAGCACGCTGCCGGGCGGCATGCCGAGCTACGGCACCAAGCTGATGGGCGTGAGCGGCCACGTGAACCGGCCGAACGTCTACGAGCTCGAGCTGGGCATCCCCCTGCGGACGCTGGTGGAGAAGCACTGCGGCGGCATGCGCAACGGCAAGCGCTTCAAGGCCGCGATCGCCGGCGGCGTCTCGATGGGCGTGCTCGGCACCGACCAGTACGACGCCCCCATGGACTTCGACATCGGCCGAAAGTACGACGTCCTTGGCCTGGGAACCGCGTGCCCGACGGTGTTCGACGAGGACACCGACATGGTGGCCGTGGCGCGCAACGTCTGCCGCTTCTTCAAGAACGAGAGCTGCGGCCAGTGCACCCCGTGCCGCGAGGGCAGCGGATGGCTGCTCAAGCTGCTCACGCGCATCGAGCGCGGCGCGGGCACCACCCAGGACCTCGACATGCTGCTCGAGGTGGCCGGAAGCATGGGCCTCACGCCCGGCACCACCATCTGCGGCCTCGCCGACGGCAACAACTGGTCGATCCGCACGATCGTCAACAAGTTCCGCCCCGAGTTCGAGAAGCGGGTCTCGCCGCGCTTCGTGCCGGTGTACGTCTCCGCGGCCGCGGGGCGCTGACGCGGTGGCATCCGCCGAACGACGTCCGACCCCGGGTGCCGAGGCCGCGCTGCCGGCGGGCGTCGAGCTCGGCGGCGAGGCATTCGCCGCGCTGCCGGGCGAGGACCGCGACTGGCTGCGGGACTCCGTGGCCCGGGTCCTCGGGACCTCCGGCCTCCGCATCGACCGCCTGGCCGTGGAGTTCGTGGGCGACGAGCGCATGCGCGCCATGCACGCGCGGCACATGGGGCTCGATTCCGTGACCGACGTCCTGACCTTCGCGCAGAACGCGCCGGGCGAGCCGATCGACGCCGACGTCGCCGTGTGCCTCGGCGAGGCCGGGCGTCGTGGCCAGGGCACCCGGGCCGGCATGCGCGGCGAGGCGCTCCTCTACGTGCTGCACGCCGTGCTGCACGCGGCGGGGCACGATGACCTCGACGAGGCGTCCTACCGGCGGATGCACGCCGAGGAGGACCGCATCCTGGTGGCCGCGGGCTTCGGGCCGATCTTCGGGGAGGGGGCAGGGTGACGCCGCTCCTCTTCGTCTCCGCGTGCGCCACGCTGGTGGTCGTGAGCGTGCTCGCCGCGCTCGGTCGCTCGCTCGTGGAAGTCAGCGGGTCGGCGCTCGAGCGCGAGCTTGAGGGCCGCGGCACGCTCGCGGGCGGGCGCTGGATCCTCGGGCGCCTGGCGCAGGTGGAGTGGGCCGTTGCGTTCGCGCGCACGGTCGGCCGCATCGGCTTCACGGTGCTGGTGATCGCCATCGTGGCGGGCTTCGACGAGCCGCTCACGCCCCTGCGGCTCCTGGCGGCATGGGGCGTGTCGGTGCTCTCGATGTGGCTCCTGGCCACGGTCGTCGCCGGCGCGTTCGCGCGCCACGACCCGGCCGGCGTGATCGCCTCGTTCCTCCCGACGCTGCGGATCCTCTACGTGCCGCTCGCGCCGGTGCGCGCGGTGGCCGATGCCGTGGACGCGGCCGTCGGTCGCCGGCTCGGCTCCGGCACCGAGGGGGAGCGCCAGGAGGAGGAGCTCGCGAGCGCCATCGAGGACACCCAGCGGCAGGGCCTGATCGACGCCCAGGCCGCGGAGATCCTGGAGAACGTCGTCGACTTCGGGGACACCACGGTGGGCGCGGTCATGACCCCGCGCCCCAAGGTGGAGGGCATTGCCTACACCGACGACCTCGCGACGGTCCGCGACTTCGCGCGCCGGTCCGGCCACTCGCGCATCCCCGTCTACCGGGAGAGCCTCGATCACGTGGAGGGCATCCTCTACGTGAAGGACCTGGTGCCGCTCCTCGGCTCGCCCGCGGACGGGTTCAGGCTGCGCCCGTTCCTGCGCGCGCCGGTGCGCGTGCCCGAGTCCAAGCCGCTTCGCGAGCAGCTCCGCGACTTCCAGCAGTCCAAGGTGCACATCGCGGTGGTGGTGGACGAGTTCGGCGGCACTGCCGGCATCGTCACCATCGAGGACGTCATCGAGGAGCTCGTCGGCGAGATCCGCGACGAGCACGAGCCCGCCGGCGACGTGCCGCCCGTGGTGCGCGACTGCGGCGACGGCTGGTTCGATGCCGAGGGCCGCACCGTGATCCACGACCTGAACGCGGCGCTCGGGATCGATGTGCCCGAGGACGAGGGGTTCGAGACCGTGGCAGGACTGGTCCTCGCGCGCCTCGGGCGGATCCCGCGCGTGGGCGACTGGTTCGTCGACCACGGTGGGCGGTTCGAGGTGACGGAGGCCAGCGCCACGGCCGTCCGGCGCGTGCGCGTCCGCCCGCTCGGCGACGAGTGACGCGGCGATGCGGGGTGCCCGTCCCCGGCCGCGGCGCGCCGGGCCTCAGCCGAACTCGTCGCCCCGGAACGTGCTGGCCAGGTACGCGTTGCGCACCGCTTCATCGTTGATGATCGACTTGGGTTCGCCGTCGCGGAGGTTGCGCCCCTCGTGGATGATGTACGCGCGGTCGCAGATCCGGAGCGTCTGCTGCACGTTGTGGTCGGTCACGAGCACGGAGATTCCCTCCGAGGTGAGCTTGCGGACCTCCTCCTGGAGGTCCTCCACGGTGTGCGGGTCCACGGCCGCGAACGGCTCGTCGAGCATGAGGATCTTGGGGCGGTTGATGAGGGCGCGCGCAATCTCGAGCCGGCGCCGCTCGCCGCCGGAGCAGGTGCGTGCCTCCTCCTTCGCCTTGTGCTCGAGGTGGAACTGCGCCAAGAGCTGCCGTGCGCGCTCGAGTCGCTGCGGCTTGGTGAGTGGCTGCAGTTCGAGCACCGCGAGCAGGTTGTCCAGGCACGTCAGGCGCTGGAACACCGATGGCTCCTGCGCCAGGTAGCCCATGCCGGCCAGCGCGTGGCGGTACATCGGGAGCATGGTCACGTCGCGCCCGTCGAACAGCACGCGGCCCGCCTCGGGCGTGATCATGCCGATGGTCATCCGGAAGCTCGTGGTCTTCCCGGCGCCGTTGCGCCCAAGGAGCCCCACGATCTCGCCCTGGCCCACGGTCAAGCCGACACCGTCGACGACGCGACGACCGTTGTAGCTCTTGACGAGCCCTTCGACCTCGAGGAGGGGCATCGGCGCAGTGTATTACACTCGCGGCATGCGACCCGTCCGGCACGCGTTCCCCATCCGCCCGGGCCGTGCGCTCGCCATCGGTGCATCGCTGGCCGCGCTGGCCGCGAGCACCGGCTGCGTGCGCCGCGAGATCGAGGTCACGTCCACGCCGCCGGGCGCGCTGCTCACCGTCAACGGCCGCGACATCGGCCGAACGCCCGCGCGCATGCGGTTCACCTTCGACGGCACCTACGACGTTCGGCTCCGCCTGGCCGGCTACGAGTCGGTCACGGGCAAGGGCACGACCGACATGCCGGTGTGGGACTTCATCGGGGCTGACCTGGTGGCCGAGATGGCGCCGGCGGACATCCACCGGCTGGAGCGGTGGCACTTCGACCTGGTGCCGGAGGCGGATGCCGCCGTCGGGCTGCGCGACCGGGCGGATGCCGCGCGGCGCGACGCGGAGTCCATGCCGTCGCAGGCGCCCGATGCGCCGTCGCCCGCGCCCACCGCGACGCCCGAGGGTGCGCGTCGGGGCGGCTAGGCACCCGCCGACCGCACGAACGCCCGCAGCGCCGCGTTGAGCGGCATGTTCGCCGCCGGCCACGCATGGTCATCGATGCGTTCGACCGACTCCCACCGGCACTCCGCCGCCGCGAGCGGCTTGGGGTCCGCGCCGCACGGGCCGCGGAACGCCACCAGTTCGATGACGATCGCGCGCTCGCGGGCGAGCCCCGCGTCCTCGTGCGACGACCGCGCCACCACGGTGCCCAAACTCGCGTCCACGGCAAGTCCCGTCTCCTCGAGGAGCTCGCGCGCGGCGGCCTCGGCCGCTGACTCGCCGGGCATGACCTTGCCGCCCGGGTACTCCCACAGGCCCCCGCGGATCGCCTCGGCGTTTCGGCGGGCGATGAGCACTTCCATCCCGTCGGGACCCTGCCGGAGGACCGCCGCGGCGGCGATCCGGAGAGGAGCGGCCTCGGGTGGCTGGATGCCGGCGGCAAGGTCCGAGGTCGGTTCTTGGGGCATGGCGGGGGATGGGGCGAAACACCCCTCGGAACAAGTTGAAAAACCCTGCCAATCCGGGGGTTCTCGGGAGGGCGGTGACGGGGGGGATGGACGATACTGGGTGTCTGGCCTCCGGGGCCACGGACAACCCTGCTTCTTCGCGGTCTCGCTTCGCCGAGGCCGTCGATCTGCCGCCGCCGGTCGTGTCGGAGCGCCCGGCGGCGGCGCCTTTTTGGGGCCCGTGCCATACTTCGTGGCATGAACTCTTCTTGCGCTGCCGTTGCCTTCGCTGCGTCCCTTGGCACCGCCGCGCTTGCCGGGGCGGGAGCGGCCGAGGGCGATGCCCTTGCGCTCCTCTCGCAGCGACAGGCACCCGATGCCGCGGTCCGAGACGATGCCGCGGCTCCCGCAGTTGCACCCGTGCCCGTCGCGCGCTTCGGCGCGCAGTGGTCGTGGCGAGTCAACGTGGAGGCCGACTGGATCGGTGACCTGCAGGGCGCCAACGAGGCCATGGCGCGGATCGGCGCCTCGTGGTTCTTCTTCGAGAACGTCGAGCTGGCGGGGTACGTCACCGGCGGCTACGTGTGGCAGGACGTGGAGAACGCCGGCACCTACGGGCTCGACCTCGAGCTCCGTTGGCACTTCCTCGCCAAGGAGACGTGGTCGCTCTTCGCAAGCATCGGCGGCGGCGTGATGGGCTCCACCGCGAGCGTTCCGGAGGGCGGATCCGAGTTCAACTTCACGCCGTCCGCAGGCCTCGGCGCCACCTTCGAGGTCGCGGACGGGCTTCGCCTGTACCTCTCGGCCCGCTGGTTCCACGTCTCCAACGCCGGCACCTTCGCCGACAACCCCGGTCGGGACAACCTGAGCCTGTGGGCGGGGCTGAGCTTCGGGCTCTGAAGCCGCGGGAGCGGATCAGGGCTTCGGGTATCCGCTTGGATTTGCCTGCATCCAGCGCCACGCGGATTCCACCATCGGCGCGAGCGTGCGGTGCCGCGGGCTCCAGCCGAGCTCCCGCATGATGCGCGCGGGGTCGGAGAGGAGCACCGGCGGGTCGCCCGCACGGCGCGCCGCCACCTGCACGGGGATGGGCCGACCGACCACGCGCTCGCATTCCGCGAACACCTCGCGCACGCTGAACCCGTGGCCGATGCCGACGTTGAACGCGTCGCAGCGGTGCGGGCGCAGCGCCTGGAGCGCATCGACGTGCGCCGTCGCGAGGTCCTCCACGTGCACGTAGTCACGGATGCACGTGCCGTCCGGGGTGGGGTAGTCGGTGCCGAAGAGCTGCAGCGCAGGGCGCTGCCCGAGCGCCGCCTGCAGCGCCGACGGCACGAGATGCGTCTCGGGCGTGTGGTCCTCGCCGAGCAGCCCGTCGGATGCGCAGCCCGCCACGTTGAAGTAGCGGAGCATGGTGGCGCCGAAGGCGCGTCCCTCCGCGCGCGCGGCATCCACCTCGCCGCGGATGATCGCCTCGCACGCGAGCTTGCTGGCGCCGTACGGGTTCACCGGGACCTGCGGGGTGTCCTCGGCGATGGGCATGCGTTCGGGCGCGCCGTAGGTGGCCGCGGTCGACGAGAACACCATGCGCTCGGTGCCCGCCGCGCGCATCGCCTCGAGCAGGCTGCTGGTGCCGCCCACGCCGCAGCTCCAGTACATCGCCGGGTGGGCGACCGACTCGCCCACCAGCGTGAAGGCCGCGAAATGGAGCACGGCGTCGGGGCGCTCCTCCGCAAGGAGGGCCGCGAGCGCCGCGCGGTCACGCAGGTCGAGGAGCACGAATCGGAGCCGGCCGCCCGCCACGCGCTCGAGTGCCTCGATGGCCCCCCGGTGGCCGCGGACAAGGGAGTCCACCGCCACCACCCGCCGCGCCCCGCGGGCCAGCAGCTCGCGGACGGTGTGAGACCCGATGTACCCGGCGGCGCCCGTGACGAGGTAGTTCATGGGGGCAGATTATCGCTCCACGCGGACCGGGCATGGTATGGGAGGCATGTTCAGGTACCATGCAGCGAACGGGCGGCCATGGACGGCTGCCCTCGAACCCGCATGGACCTCGCCTCTCCCACCCGACCCTCCACCCGAGACCCAGCGACCCCGGCCCCCGTGCCGGCGGCGGCGCTGCCTCGTGGCACCGATTCCTCCAACGCACTCCGGCTTTCCGGGACCGTGGCGCTCGGGTCCATCCCGGCGGACGACCCCCGCCTGGCGGCCCTGCGTCGCGCCTGCGCGCTGCTTGAGTCGCTCGAGGCCGAGCGCCGGGCGCTGGACCTCCGGCTGGAGTCGGCGCGGCGCCTGGACCCCATGCGCCAGGCCACGGGCCGGACCGCGCTGGACGCCGCCGTGGCCGAGACGCGCGAACTGGTGCGCCAGCTCGACGAACTCCTGTGCACCGCCGCCGAGAGCGCCCGTGCGGCAGGAACCACCCACCCGAGGGACCTGCCATGAGCACCACCGCCGAGCGTGCCGCTGCCACCTCTGGCCAGGGGGCCGTCCTCGACCTGCAGCAGGTCGCCATGGCCGACCGCCTTCGTGCGTTCGACGATGCCCTTGACTACCGCGGCGACGTCACGCTCACCCTCGTCGACGGGACCCGCGTGGAGTGCTTCGTCTTCGACCGTCGCCCGGGGCCGTCGCTCGCCGAGTCGTTCGTGCGGGTCATGGCGGCCGCCGACGGTGCCCGCCGGAGCATCCCGTACGACCGGATCGTGCGGCTCGAGTTCACGGGGAAGGACACTGCCGCCGGCAAGACCTGGGAGAACTGGGTCCGTCGGTACGTCGAGAAGCGCCTCGCCGGCGAGCGCGCGAGCATCGAGTCCGAGCCGCTCGACTGATTCGACCGCGCGGGGCGGCCGGGGCCAGCGAGCTCTGGCTTCAGGTTTTAGGCGTCAGGTTTCAGGTTTCAGGTTTCAGGCTTCAGGCCGCGGGGCTCGGGCCTCAGTCAGGGCTCACGTCGCCCGAGGGCTCAGGGCTGGAACTCGCGCCCGTGCTCGAGGTCCCGCACCTTCCAGCGGAATTCCTTCGCCATCCGGAGCATGACGACGTAGCCGATGTCGTCGTCGGAGATCCGCAGGATCATCTGTCGGATGGGATCCTCGCCCGGGGGGAGCAGGATCTCCAGTCCCGGCCCGTACAGGAGGTCCTCGCCCGGGGCCTCGGGGCCCGTGTTGCAGTGCGAGAGGCCGTCCACGATCTCGGCGCGTGAGCCGAGCGGGACGAGTTCGCCGTCCGCCGAGGCTTCGCGGCTGAGGATGACGAACTCGGGGCGGGGCATCGGGTTGATCAAGATAGCGGGATCGGCGACCGCCGTCAGCGGGAGGCTGCCCGGCACACGGCGTCGACGAGCCGACCAAGCGGCACGGGCTTCACGAGGTATGCCGCGGCGCCCATCGACTCGGCGAGCGCCGCGTGGCGCTTGCCTTGGTTGGCGGTGACCATCACCACCGGCACCGGCGGCACCATGGCACGAACCCTCTCGAGCACGGAGAAGCCCGACTGGCCGGGAAGCATCATGTCGAGGACCACGGCATCGGGCCGGGTGGCGGAGGCCCGGTGCAGCGCCGTGCTTCCGTCGGGGGCATCGTCGATCACCGCGCCCTCTGCGCGGAGCGCGATGGACATGGCGGCGCGGATGTCCGGATCGTCGTCCACGACGAGGACCCGCAGCCCGGCGAGGCGGCCGGCGCCCGCATTCACGCCGCAGCCCCTGCCAGCTCGCGGCCCCGGCGCTCGCAGTCGCCTTCCAGCCGTGCCAGCGCGGCATCGTCGACCCAGGGGAGGGTGCGGAGCTTGGCCTTGATCCGCTCGGGGAGGGGCTTTCCCTCGCGCTCCCACCGGGGCCGGCTCTTCCAGCGGCGGTGGATCCAGAGGTACTGGCCCGGGTCGATCAGCACGGCGCGCTCCATCGCGTGCGTGTAGCGCGCCGTGACGTAGAAGACGGGGTCATCGTGCTCGGCCCAGTCGGCAGGACGGATGATGTCGGTGGTGCGCAGCCGGTAGCGGAAGCCGTCGCCGTCGCGCAGGGCCACGCCGACGGCGATCGGCAGCGAGTATCGGATCGCGAACAGCGCGATCGACTTGTATGCGCTGGCCATCTGGCCGAAGTAGGGCACGAAGACGCCGTCCTCGCCCGCATTCTGGTCGGCGATGAACGCGATGCGACCGTCGGCGTCGACGATTCGCTGGAGTTCCTCGGTGGCCCCGAACTTCGTGATCACGCGCATCCCGCGCGCCTCGCGCTTCCCGAGCACCCACCGCCACAGCCACGGATTGTCCAGCGGGCGTGCCAGCGCGTGCATCCTGAACCCCATGATGGTGGGGAAGAACCCGAGCAGTTCCCAGTTGCCCGCGTGCGGCGCAAGGAAGATGGCCGGCCGCTCGCCGAGCATGAGCTCCACGCCCTCGCGCGCGCCGGAGATGTCGACGTGCCGCTGCCACGTCTCCTCGGTGAGGAGCCGGGGCAGCTGGAAGGCATCCACCATGTAGGTGCGGAACATGTACCGGACGCTCTCGAGGGAGAGCTCCATGCACTCGGCATCGGTGAGGTGGGGCAGGCTCCGGCGGATGTTCCCCGTCGCGCGCTCGAGGCGGTGCGGGTTCATGCGCGCCCAGGCATCCGCCGTGAAGGCGGCGGTGCGCAGGTTCTGCTCAGGCGGGAACGCGCCGAACAGCCACGCGAAGCTGCGTGCTCCCGCGTATTGCGCGAGGTGGACTGCGACCTGGCGCGCACCCGTGCGGAGGTGCGGGGGGCGGGCCATGCGCGCTTCAGCGCCCTTCGTTGGTCAGCACCTGCATCCGGTTCCAGTTGAGCACCGGGATGCGGGCGGTCTGCGCCTCGTTGAAGAGCGCCTCGTAGGTCTCGAACGCCTTCTGCTGCTCGAAGTGCGCCGTGTAGGCGCCCTCGTCGGCATCGGTGGCGAGGTCCACGGGCTTGGTGGGCTTCACGCCCATCACGACGAAGTCGAGGTCCGCGCGGATGGTGTCGCCGTCGACCACGTCGCCGCCCCAGCTCTTGATGCGGCCGCGGACGAACTCGGCCTCGGCCGCGGTGGCCTTGCCGTCGTTGTCGACGTCGAACTTGCCGTGCACCATGAACTTGTAGCGGTAGTCTGGGCTGAAGATCACGTTGGCGATCACGTCGTCCTTGACGATCGGGCGGGGCTGACGGGCGCCGAACCGCTGCTCCTCGGGGATGACGCGCGCGGTGGAGGTGTTCTCGTCCACCTTCAGCACCTGGATGCGGGCCTTGCCCGGGATCAGGTCGCCCGTGGTCGGGTTGTACTGGATGGCGCTGGCGCTGTCGTAGACGTCGAACGTCATGCCGGGCTGGACGCGCTGCTTGGAGCCGATCGAGATGAACACCTCGCCGTTGGTGCCCGAGACGTCGATGACGCGGCCGTCGGCGAGCGATGCCGCGTTCTCCGGCTTCACGCGGTACTGCTCGACGGCCTTCTGCAGGTCCGCGACGCGGCCCGAGAGCTCGGCGCGCGAGGTCGACACCGTGTCGATCTGGGTCTGCATGTCGGCGATGGCGTTGCGGTGGCGCTGGTCCATCTCGTCCTGCGCCTTGGTGACGGCAGCCACGGTCTCCTTGACCTGGTCGCCGTACTTGGCGGTCTCGGCGCGGTAGCCGTCCACCTGGCCCTCGACGCGCTTCTTCGCCGCCTCCGCGCCCTCGGCGGCCTTGCGGGCCTCCTCGCGCGCGGTCTTGGCGTCCGACTCGGCCGACGAGACCTGCTTCTTCAGGTTGTCGTTGTCCTGGGTGAGCTGGTCCACGCGCGAGCGCATCGACTCGAACTCGACCTTGAGGTTGCCGACGTTGTCCGCGTTGAGCGCCTTCTTGATGTCGGCGATGCCCGACTCGGGCGTGCTGCCGCTGCCGCCCATGACGAAGATCGCGAGGTCGGTGTAGGCGTCGCGCGTCTTCGCTTCCCGTTCGGTGGCGGACCGCTCGGCGGCGCTGGCGTTCCGCTGCAGCTGGGCGGCCTTGTCGCCCTCGATGTAGAAGTAGATCGTCGAGGCCAGGAGGCCGACGGTCAGGATCACGAAGACGACGAGGCTGACCACGATGCCGGTCGTGCGCTGGTTCATGGGGGGCGGACCTCTGAGGACGGTCCCGGCGACTGCCGGGCGCTGGTGAAGACGCACAGTGTCCGGAAACCGGGCGCTGCCGTCAAGTGATCCCCATACGAAGGGGCACTCGCCGGGGTTGCGCGGGAGCGGGTCGGGGCGCGGTGGCGGTCGGCGGTGCGCGGCGGGAATGGGCGCCGGTCCCGGCTTATTGGCAGCGGCGCGGCTGTTGCGGGAACAGGCGATCCGTGGCATACTGTGCGGCTCTTCACTGCACCGAGGAACCACTGTGCCGAACACCGAGTCCGCCAAGAAGCGAGTCCGTCAGAATGCCAAGCGCAACGCCCTGAACAACTGGCGCAAGCGCAAGGTCAAGGATCAGGTCAAGTCGTTCCTGGCGGCCGTGCACGGCAAGGACATCAAGGCGGCCGAGGCCGAGTACCGCAAGACCGTGTCCGCGCTGGACAAGGTCGCGAGCAGCTCGACGATGCACAAGAACACGGCATCGCGCCAGAAGAGCCGGCTGCACAAGCGGCTGAAGGCGCTGCAGGGCGCCGCGAAGTGACCCCGGCGGCGGCAGCGGTCCGCCTGCTGTGCCTGGACGTCGACGGTGTCCTGACCGACGGGACGGTGGCCCTCGACGACCTCGGCCACGAGACGAAGCGATTCAACGCGAAGGATGGCCTGGGGATCTCGCTGTGGCGCAGGCTGGGCGGCGAGGTGGCCGTCATCACGGGCCGCGCCGGGCTTGCAGTGCGGCATCGCCTGGAGGAACTCGGCGTCCGCCACCTGTACTCGGGAAGCCACGACAAGCTGCACGACCTCCGCGCCGCGGCCTCTGCATGCGGTGTTCCGCTGGAGGCGGTGGCGTTCGTGGGCGACGACCTGCCGGACCTTCCGGCGATGCGCGCGTGCGGCTACCCTGTGGCCGTCCACGATGCCGCGGCCGAGGTTCGTGCCGCCGCGGCGTTCGTGACCGCTGCGCCAGGCGGGCGCGGCGCGGTGCGAGAGGCCGTGGAGCACCTGCTTCGGACCCAGGATCGATGGAGCGACGCCCTGGCCATCTTCGATGCGGCACCCGCGCCCGGCATCCGGGCGGGGGGCGTCGGTGAGCGGCCCCGAAGCGGCTGACCGCGAGTGGCAGCGGCGCCGCCGCCGACCGTATCTCTGGACCGCGGGGGCCGTCGCCCTCTCGTTGGCGCTCGTGGGCGTGGCATGGTGGGTGGACCGCTCGCGCCCGGAGGCGCGCGCGCCGGGGAAGGTCCGGCAGCGTCCGGTGGCCGAACTGGTGACGCCCTCGCCGCTGAGCGAGCAGGAACGCTCGGGCACCGGGCCCGCGTTCGGTTCGCAGGAGTCCGTCCGCCTGGAGCAGGGTGCGTGGATCCAGGTGGCCGATGCCGCCGGCAACCTGAAGCAGCAGTACACGGCAACGCGCATCGATCCGCTTCCCGACAAGCGGCTCGACATGGCCGACCCGCGCGCAGTGCTCTATGGCGAGGGCGGACGCATCGTCACGATGCGCGCCGACTCGATGGCCGCGCGCGTGCCGAAGCGTGCGCTCGAGAGTGGGCGGCTCGCGGGGAACGTGGTGATCAGGATCTTCCGGCCGCGCGACGGCCGCCCCGTGGACCTGAAGGTCGACCAGCCCGACGTCACGGTCGAGAGCCCGGAGGCCGACTTCGACTCCGAGAGCGGGGAGATCCGCTGCGACCGCCAGGTGCGGATCTCGGGCGAGGTCATCACGTTCGACGGCGAGGGCCTCTCGCTGACGCTGTCGCAGGACGGCAAGAACCTGGAGCGGCTGGTGGTGGACCGTGCGCTGGCCCCCGTGCGCATCTCGCGTGCGGCGGTGGAGGCGCAGGCCAAGCGGCGCGAGGCCGACGCCGTGAACGCGCCGCCGGCTGCGGCGCCCGCGGCCGCGCCTGCTGCCGCGGCGGCAGCGCCCGGGGCAGTGGCGTCCGGCAAGGCCAACGCACGCGGCGGCAAGCGCACGGGCACGGGCGGCGCGGCGGCCGGGGCATCGGCTCCGGCGGGCCCGCGCCTCTTCCAGCTCACGATGCATGACGGCGTGGAGATCGTCTCCAACGAGGAGGAGCGCCGCACGACGGTGCGCGGGTCGCGCGTCGACGCGTTCTTCATGCTGAAGGGCGGGAGCGGGATGAGCCTGGCCGCGCGCGACCCGTTCGGGCCGCCCTCGCGGCCGCTGCCGGCGGTCGCGGTGGCCGGTCCGCCGGCGCGCGCCGTGGCTGCGCTGGCGCTCGGTGCGGTGGCGCAGGACGACGAGGACGTGGTGACGGTCACCTTCGGCGGCAAGCTGGTGATGGCGCCGGCACCCGAGGGCACGCCCGCGCTGGGTGCGCCGGACGCGGTGCGCATGGTGGTGACGGGGTCGCCGGCCACGGTGGTCGACTCGCTCAGCGAGGCGCGCATCGAGGCGGCGACCGCGACGTTCGAGACCAAGGTTGACCGCGTCGAGCTGGTGGGCACGGTGGACGAGCCCGCCTCCGTGGAGACGCCGGACTTCACGCTCGGGGCGCGGCACTTCACGCTCGACCGCGCGGCCGGGCGCGGCGCAAGCGACGGGCCCGGGACGATCGTCATGGGCGGTGCGGGTTCAAAGCCGCTCGTGGTGTCGTGGGGCACGGGCATGACGCTCGCGCTCGAGCCAGGCACCGGCGACGCGGAGGGGACCTTCCGCGGGGCGGAGTTCGTCGGTGACGTCGATGCACGCAGCCCCGACTTCGAGATGCAGTCGGGGCGCCTGGCGGTGGAGGCTCGGCCCGTCGGCACCAAGGACGTGCCCCGCCGCATCCTGGCCACCGGCGGCGTGAGGGCGCGCGCGCTCGGCTCGGGCAAGGGCACGTTCAGCGCGCAGTCGGTGGACATCGCTCTCTCGCCGAACGCCGAGGGCGAGGCGCAGCCGCGCACGCTGGTGGCGACCGGCGGCGTGGCCGCGGGCGACGACGCGCAGTCGCTGTGGTGCACCACGTTGCGGACCACGTTCATCCCGCGCGCCGCGGGCAGCGGTGCGGCGGGCGGCGTGGGAAGCGACCTCGGCGAGGTGGTGGCCGAGGGCCCGGTGGAACTCCGGATGCAGGACGGCGGGCGCGCGTTCGCGTCGCGGCTCGAGGCCGATGGCGCCGGCCGGAGCGCACGGCTGTTCGGGCCAGACGTGATGGTGGTGCGCGGCAACCTGGTGCTCGACCAGCTGGCGGAGGTGCGCGTGCAGGAGGCGCCGGTGCGGGTCAGCGCGCTGGGGCCGGGACGCGCGAGCGGATTCCGCGACCCGGTGATCGCGGCCACGGACGGCGCGGCTGGCCCCGTCGGGCGGCCGCGCATTGGCGGCCTTCCGCAGATGCAGGCCACCTGGCGCGACTCGCTGGCGTTCGCCGACGGCGCGGTGAAGGGCACCGGCGGCGAGCCCGACCGCGGGCTGCTCCTGCTGCAGGGCGGCGTGAAGGTCCGGGCCTCCCGGGAGCCGCGCGAGGCCGAGGCGCTCGATGCGCAGGAAGTGGAGATCGAGACGCTGCCGCGCACGGCGCAGGCCGCGCGCACGGGTGCCGGAGACGCGCAGTCGGTGGGGCAGATGCGCGCCAAGGGCGAGGTCCGCCTGGAGGCACGCCAGTGGGCGGACGGCCGCCGGCAGGGCGATCCACGCCTCTTCCGCCTCAATGCCCCGAACATCGCCTACGACGGGCGCGACGGATCGGCGTTCGTCGACGGCGCGGGGTCGCTGCTCGTCTTCGACCCGCCGCCCGTGGTTGGACCGGAGCGCGCGGACGACCCGAAGAGCCCGTTCTCGCCGCACGGCACAACCCGCTTCGCGTGGAAGCGCTCGCTCAGCATGGAGCGACGCCCGGACAACACCAGCCGCATCACGCTGGAGCGCGAGGTCGTGATGGACCACCTCGGCAACTCGTCTGAGGCCACCGGCACCGTGAGCGCCGACCGCATGATGGCCACGGTGCGCGGGTTGGACGGCGCGAAGCCGGCCGCGGGCACGGGCGACGTGGCCATGTCGCTCGGCGGTGCGGCGGAGCTGACGAGGATCGCGGCGGACGGTCGCGTGGTGGTGCGCACGTCGGAACTCGACGTCGAGGCCGGCGAGTTCGAGCTGGATGTTCCGTCGCAGGTCGGCGCCGCCCGCGCCGAGGTCGGCCGACTGGTCACCGTCATCCAGCGCGGGCGCGCGTCTCCGCTTCGCGGGCATGCGTTCCGGTGGGACCTGGTGAAGGGGACGCTCTCCGTGGAGGGAGCGCGGGGCGTGGTCGGGCGCTGACCGAAATCCGCTCCTGGTTAGTTTGGCACCAATTGTTTTCTCCAGAGAAATCGACGGAGGGGCGGTTGGAGGCGGGCGGGAGGTTGACGGGGCGTGGGGACGGGGGCGGTTGACGAGGCGTGGGGGGTTGACGGGTCGCGGTGGTGCCGGTGGTGGCCGCGCCCCTTCGTTGCGCCGGGACCCCCGTCTCGCGCACGGCCTTGCTCCACCAGGTTCCGCTGCGGCCTCGATATGCATGC
>Ga0172367_10002546_pt1 | contig 24810 bp, 28 predicted proteins | sample Lak10m_FD_114542 | JGI IMG/M metagenome (GOLD analysis project Ga0172367, IMG submission 114542) | Freshwater microbial communities from Kabuno Bay, South-Kivu, Congo - kab_022012_10m | ecosystem: Environmental > Aquatic > Freshwater > Lake | place: Democratic Republic of the Congo: South-Kivu...
AATCTGACTGACCAGTCAGGTGTCTCTCCTGGCATCTGCTGACCTCCTGAAAGTCTGAAAATTTCAGGTCAGCATAGCTTGAAGATCGGTGGGAAGATAGATGGTGCTCGGTTGACGGTTACACTGATGTTGAGGATACAGGCTTGGGAGAGTTCACAGTCAGTTATCCTGAAAGTACTATCTATCTGGCTAATAGTTTAGAGCAAAAGGGTAACTTTAGAATAATTAGTTTTAATCAATATACAATTAATTTGATGCAGAAATAGATATGATTTTAATTGATTTCATGCCCTGTTTGAGGGATGGAAAAGAGAGCAGCAATTATGAGTGAAGTAGAAAAAACGATTTATTTTGTTCCACAGAGGGCCCCTACAGTCAAATACAGCTGTGAAATGAATCACCCCGCCGCAAGCGGCCGGGTGTATCTGTAACCTTAGTTGATTCTTTAATCCCCCAAGAAGCAGAGAATTTACCAATAGAAAAAAATTTTAATAAAATAACTTATAATATTTAATAATACTGCGTATTAAAGGAGTATTTAAATGAAAATGAAATTGACTATAAGTCCTATTATCATGATATCAGCTGTTTGCCTCTTTCTGTCAGGCTGCGCAACTACTATAAGAGTGCCGGTTACAAGGCCTGCTGAAATTAATTTACGCGGTATAAATAAAATAGCTATTGGGGAAATTAAGGGGAGAGGCGGTCAAGTTGTGGCAGACTCTTTATCTTCTAGATTGTTTGAGACACAAAAATTCGAAGTAGTTGACAGGGAACATTTAGAACAAATTTTGAAAGAACAAAAACTGAGTACGTCCGGTCTCGTTAATGAAAAAAATGCCGTGAAATTGGGTAAAGTTGTAGGAGCTGCAGTTCTTGTTTTTGGCAATAATTCATTAATGAAATATGATCAAACCAAGCTGGTAGACAAGCCTTGGAGAGATAAGGATGGCGTGACTCATCAAACTCACTACATTAAGGGTATTGCAAAATTGACAACTACATTGCAACTTGTAGGATTAAGTACGGGTAAAATATTAGCTGCAAAGACTATATCTAAAACGGCTGAACAAACTACTTCCGCTGATAATGGTTGGCCAGAAGAGCCTGATAGTGATGCATTAACTAGTTCGACCGTTAGTGATGTTGTCAATACTTTCATTAAGATGATAGCCCCCTATAGTGATTATGAAAGTGTAACGTTTGCAAAAACCGATTCTGACCTTCCTGAGTTAGAACGGTGCGAAAATTATGCGAAAATGGGGCGGTGGAATGATGCTATTGACCAAGCTAAAATTGCAACACAGAAAAAACCTACTCACGTGGGGGCATGGTGGGATTTAGGTATAAGCTACCAATTTAATTATATGTTTAAAGAGGCTGAAACGGCTTTTAATGAGGCGTATAAAATAGAGCCAGATGCAAAATATCTTAGGCAAGTTAGTGAAGTAAAGCGTTTAGCAGCGGAACGTAAGAAGCTCAATGATCAAGGGGCATTATAACTTTATTACGGTAATACAGAATACGATTAAACGTTTTCTGTTTGTAGTTTCGATAGGCTAAGTTTGCCGTAATCGTTTCCGATTGATGGGGCTGATGTGAGCCGGGCAGAGTACACAACGTTTTCAATATGCGGAGCGTGGGAACGAAAAGTAATATAGATGATGAAAGTGCTACCAGATAGTAGTGACACCTGATGAGGCAATGAGATGATCTTTGGTGACAATCGGTACATTCAACATGCGTCCAGTCGCTGCAATAATACGATCCGGCATGTCGGGCGCTGCGTTGCGAGGGATGGTGGCGAGGGCGTTGGCTACGGCTTCATCAACCGCTATGACGATGAATCCATTGCCGCAGGTAAGCGCTTCGATTACAGATGCAGCCGCCTCTTCGGATATGCGCCGCTTTTCACCGAGGTACATGACCTCAATCAGGGTTATTGCACTGACATACAGCGGGGCATCCAGATCATACGCAGAATCAATTGCAGCCATCGCGGTCGCACTTAATCTGCCCGGATCGCCGAGATACCAGATGGCAGCATGGGTGTCGAGCAGAAGACCGGTCATTATGAAATATCTCTGGGGAAGTTCTTCCACATCTCGGAACGGAGCTCACGAATGTCATCCTCGGTAACAGTAATACCCAATCCATTCAGTATCCCTTTTAACTGTTTGCGCGGCTTTTGGGCCGGAGCATCGGGAATTACCAGGCGAATATACGAATGTTCCGGCAGAACGACATGTTCCAGAGGAAGAAAAACCCCATTTTCATATCGTGCGGCTATTGTCAGGCACATGGTCGTATCTCCTTTACGGAGGATAATACCATGAGGGTACCAGTGCATCAACCATTTTGAGTTGAGATAGCAGCATGCTTGTGATATTGGTCATGGCACCCGCACCTCGTATGCGGGTGCTTTTTTTATGGAACGCGAACCCAGGAGAGTCAAGGAGATGATCATGACCCGTGAAATCAGTATTGCTACGATGAGGCTGGGCGGCAATCGTCCGCTGGTGCTGATTGCCGGCCCGTGTGTTATCGAAAGCGAATCCGCTACGCTGCGGCACGCCGAACGCCTGATGACAATCTGCAACGCTCTTTCCATACCTTTGATCTTCAAAGCCTCCTACGACAAGGCCAACCGCACCTCGGTCAACGCTTACCGCGGCCCCGGCATGCGGGAAGGCCTGGCAATTCTGCGTAAAGTCAAAGAATCTCTCGGTGTGGCGGTTGTCTCGGATATACACTCAATTGAGCAGGTTGCACCGGCGGCCGAGGTGCTGGATGTGCTGCAGATTCCGGCTTTTCTCTGCCGCCAGACCGACCTGCTGGTAGCGGCCGCCCAAACCGGACGGGTAATAAATGTTAAAAAAGGGCAGTTTCTGGCTCCCTGGGATATGAAAAACGTAGCGGGAAAAATCGCTGCCAGCGGCAATGAGAATATCATCCTGACCGAGCGGGGCGCCTCTTTCGGGTACAATAATCTGGTGGTGGATATGCGCAGTTTTCCGGTCATGCGCGCCACCGGCTATCCGGTTGTCTTTGATGCCACCCACAGTGTACAGCTACCGGGAGGCCAGGGAGACAGCTCTGGCGGCCAGCGCGAATTTGTAGAGTACCTCTCACGGGCTGCGGTAGCGACGGGAATCGATGGAATCTTCATGGAGGTGCATGAAGAGCCTGACAAGGCGCTCTGTGACGGTCCCAATTCAATTTCACTGACGGAACTGCCCGGTTTGCTGAAGATGCTCAAAACGATTGATGCCACCGTCAAACAGGGGGCATTCTGATGCTGATCGAAGAAGCACAGCGGGTTATCCGGGTTGAAGCCGAAGCGCTGCTGGCGATGGCCGATCGTATTGACAGTTCCTTTGAACGGGCGATCGAACTGATACTGGCAAGCAGCGGACGCGTAATCGTCAGTGGTATGGGCAAATCCGGGCTGGTCGGTCAGAAGGTTGCCTCCACCATGGCTTCCACCGGCACCCCGGCTTTTTTTCTGCATCCGGCCGAAGGGATTCATGGTGATCTGGGTATGATCATGACCGGAGACGTCGTGATCGCTATCTCCAACAGCGGTGAAACGGAAGAGATCCTGCGGATACTGCCATCAATCAAGCGTCTGGGGGCGCATCTGATCGCGCTAAGCGGCAATCCGACCTCAAACCTTGCGCGCAGCAGTGATGTGTTTCTGGATGTTTCGGTCGGTGAAGAGGCCTGCCCGCTCGGTCTGGCACCGACCGCTTCGACGACGGCAACGCTCGCCATGGGGGACGCGCTGGCGGTTGCGCTGCTGGTCAGGCGCGGCTTTCGGGCGGAGGATTTTGCCCTGTTCCACCCCGGCGGCTCGCTGGGAAAAAAATTGATTCTGCGGGTTGAAGATATGATGCATACGGGCGATTCCATTCCGCTGGTGCAGATGGATACGTTGATGAAGGAGGCTCTGTTCGTCATAACAGACAAGGGGCTCGGCGTTACCGGCGTCTGTGATGACAGTGGTGCCCTGGCGGGAGTCATTACCGACGGCGATCTGCGTCGTGCGCTTGAGCGTGGCTACGACATCCTCAACCAGCAGGCCAAGGGCATCATGAAAGCGGGACCGCTACGCATCAAACGCACGGAACTGGCTGCCGCCGCACTGCAGGTTATGGAGAAGCGCTCGATCACGTCTCTCTTTGTCTTTGATGATGATCTCAGTACGGTACCGTGCGGAATCATTCATCTGCATGATATTCTGAAAGCGGGGATCGCCTGATGACCGACAGACTGAAAGATATACGACTGCTGCTACTGGACGTCGACGGCGTCATGACAGATGGCGGAATCATTTATGACGGTAACGGCCTCGAGACGAAAACATTCAATGTCAGAGACGGCCACGGCATCAAGATGCTGCAGCGCTATGGCATCATTATCGGGATTATCACCGGACGGAACTCACTGGTTGTCGATATTCGTGCACGCGAACTGGGTATTGATCTGGTCTATCAAGGAGCCTTGACGAAGCTGACCAGCTACACTGACGTGAAGCTTAAAACCGGGCTGCAAGATGGCCAGATCGCATACATGGGGGATGATATCATTGATGTTCCTGTCATGCGGCGGGTTGCCTATGCTGCAGCTCCGGCCGATGCCCAGGATGAAGTCAAAGCGGTTGCTCACTATATTTCGTCGCGACCCGGCGGGCACGGCGCGGTTCGGGAGGTCTGTGACCTGATTCTGAAAGGGCGAGGCCTGTGGGATCAAGTTACCGAACGCTATGAGCTAGAGCCTTCAATCTTTGTGCCAAAAAAATAATTGCCCGCTACGTTGTGCTGGACAGCCATCGTCCTCGATGGTATAGTCCCCCACTATTATGGTATCGCCCGTTTTTAACAGGCCGTTGCTGCTGGCCATTCTCGTAACAACGGCGATCATCGGCATCGTGACAGCCATATCCCGCAATGGCTCTCACGGCGCACCGCCCGTGCGTTCGGCTTTCCAGCAGCTTCCCCGCAACATAGATATCGCCTTGCATAAGGCCAGATTCAGCGAGCTGCACAATGGTTCTGTTGTCTGGGAACTTGATGCTGATCGGGTCGAATACGACAAGAGCGGTGACCTGGCGCATCTGAGCGGTATAAGTATGAACGTTCTTCGTCCCAGGAATGCCGGTAGAATTTCGTTACGCGCCGACAGTGGTGATTTTCAGGCCGCCAGCAAAAACGTCCTGCTACGCGGAAATGTCCATGTCTTCAGCGGGGACGATGTCAGCTTTGATACCTCTGCACTTGATTATGACGCCGCTCGCAGTCAATTCTCAACGACCGCCCCGGTGACGTTCAAGCAGCGGCGCCTTACTTTGAAAGCGGTCGGCATGGAATTGTCGGTCGACGACCAGCGTGCCCGTTTCAAAAGCCCGCTCGAAGCGACTATAGCCGGTGTGACTGCGTTGAAATAATGTTTTTTTGATTTCGTTGCGATAAGGCACCTTGAATGACGATGAAAACTCTGCTAATTCTTGCAATCTGTTTGTGCAGCGCGGCCTCAGCCCAGGCGGCATCGCAGGCCGCTGCTCCAGGCCGGGACCGTTCGGGTTTACCTATCACGATCAAATCAAACGAATTGACAGCCGACAACAAGGGAAAAATAGCCGTTTTTTCCGGTAAGGTTGTTGCCAAACAGGGTGATATAACTATCTTTGCCGATAAGATCGCAGTCAACTATGGCGAGAAAAAAGGTGAGGTAGAAAAAATAGAGGCGACCGGCAACGTACGTATCGTCCAGCAGAACAGAACCGGTTTCGCAGCACAGGCAGTTTACAATAGCCGCAACGGACTGATCGTTCTGACCGGCACCCCGCATGTGACGCAGGGCAGCGACAGTATCAGCGGGAAAATCATCACCTATTACGTTGACCGGGATGTAAGTATTGTTTCGGGTGGCGGCGATTCACGCGTAGAGGCGGTCATTAATCCGCCTGACAGGAAAGTCAATGCAGACGGGCGCTGACCGGTTACGGCTCTGGACCAGTGGTCTCAGAAAAAATTATAGTAATCGCCAGGTTGTAGCCGGGGTTGACATCGCGATTGACGCCGGGAGTATTATCGGCCTGCTCGGACCGAACGGCGCCGGGAAGACGACAACGTTTTATATGATTGTAGGGTTGGCGCAACCGGATGGCGGTCACGTTTTTCTTGGTGAGAATGATATCACCCCCCTGCCCATGTATCAGCGTGCCCGGCGCGGCATCAGTTACCTGCCGCAGGAAGCCTCGGTTTTCCGGAAACTTTCGGTATCCGACAATCTCCTGGCTATTCTTGAAACGGTAGAAGCGGATACACAGCTGCGCCGCCAGCGTATGGAGCAGTTGCTGGAAGATTTTCATATTACCCATATCGCTTCATCGAAAGGGTTTTCACTGTCAGGCGGGGAGCGCCGTCGGGTTGAGATAGCACGAGCACTGATAACGAATCCCTCATTTATTCTGCTTGATGAACCGTTTGCCGGTATTGACCCGATAGCGGTTGCAGATATCCAGTCGCTGATTATTTCCTTGAAAAACAGAAATATCGGCGTATTGATCTCGGATCACAACGTGCGCGAAACGCTGGGTGTCTGTGACAGCGCTTACATTATGAGCAGTGGAGTTGTTTTGGAACATGGTACCCCGGCTGAAATAGCCGAGAGCAAGATTGCCCGTGAAATGTATCTGGGAGACGATTTCAGATTATAATCGTCGTTAATTCCTGAATTTTCAGAAACAAGGGATATGAGGTTGACGCTTTATGGCAATGGAGATGCGCCAACAACTTAAAATGACTCAACAACTGGTGATGACTCCCCAGTTGCAACAGGCGATTAAACTGCTTCAGCTGACACGCTTGGAACTGCAGGATGTCGTGCGTCAGGAGTTGGAAGAAAATCCGTTACTTGAAGAGACAAACGAGCACGAGGACATCAGGGAACCGGACACGCTTGAGATAGCCGAACAGGAACTGGAACCTTCCGGAGACAGCGCCGATTTTCATGAAGTTGAGACCGGCGAAGAAACCCTGCGCGATTGGGACAGCTATCTTGACGGCTACAATTACAGCTCCGGTGAACAGCAGTATGGCGGCGAAGATGAACGACCATCATTTGAAAACCTGCTGACCCGTAAAGGGACTCTGATTGATCATCTGCTCTGGCAGCTCCATATGGGACAGTACTCAGAAATGGACGTCCGGGTCGGCGAAGTCATCATTGGCAATATCGATGATTCCGGTTATCTGAGAGCATCCCTGGCAGAAATTGCAGCGGCAAGTTTGGCAACGGAAGAGGATGTCATTGATGTTCTGGACTGCATTCAGGAGTTTGACCCTCCCGGCGTGGCGGCACGTGATCTGCGTGAATGCCTGCTGATACAGGCGCGCAGCCTCGGGATGAAAGGGAGCATTGTTGAAAGCATCCTCCTTAATCATCTCTGCGATCTTGAAAAACGGAATTACAAACAGATTGCCAGATCCTTGAAAATCGACATCAACCAGATTCTGATCGCTTCCAAGATTATATCCGGCTTCGACCCGCGTCCCGGCTCATTGTTCAATTCAGATGATGTCCACTACATCTCCCCCGATATTTTTGTGCACAAGCTGGGTGATGACTATGTCGTCATGCTGAATGAAGAGGGTTTGCCGAATCTGAAGATAAGTGCTCAATACTCGGAATCCCGTAGCGCCGGGTCCATCGATTCGCAGGCAGAACAGTACATCAGCGATAAAACGCGCTCCGCAGCCTGGCTTATAAAAAGTATTCAACAGCGTCAGCGCACCATTTACAAGGTTGCCAAAAGCATCATCCGTTTTCAGCGTGAATATTTTGATCGCGGTATCGAGTATCTCCGTCCGCTGGTTCTTCGTGATATCGCTGAAGATATCGGTATGCACGAATCTACCATCAGCCGGGTTACGACAAACAAATATATGCAGACCCCGCAAGGGCTGTTTGAACTGAAATATTTTTTCAACAGCGGCCTCTCGACCAGTGAAGGAGAGTTCGTCGCTTCCGAAAGTGTTAAAAACCGTATCCGTGAAATCATTGAAAAAGAAGATCCCAAAAAACCGCTCTCCGATCAAAAGATAGCCGAATTACTGACCGGAGAAACAGTTAACATTGCCCGCCGTACTGTTACGAAATACCGGGAAATGCTCAATTTTGGTTCATCATCTGAGCGAAAACGACATTTTTGACGATACGCCCTCGGTCGGTCGTCCATATCACAGCAACAATACATACAGGAGGATGGCATGCAGATAACAACGACATTCAGGCACATGGAACAGAGCGAGGCGCTTAAGGCGTACGCTGAAGAAAAAATCGACCGGGTAGTGAAATATATAGACAACCCGATCAATGTGCAGGTCTATTTTAGCGTTGAAAAGAAAATCAGACACATCGTTGAAATCGTTATCACCGCCAAGGGAGTTAACACCAAGGCATCTGAAGCAACGAACGACATGTATGCCGCGATTGATGCAGTTATCGACAAAATCGAACGTCAACTGGTTCGCTACAAGGAAAAGATCAAGGCTCACAAACCTAATGGTGATGAACATGGCCGTCAACTTTCCAAGAAGATCTTTGAAGCCGACAGCATCGAAGCGACAACCGGTTCAGTTGTGATCAAAACAACAACCGAAACCGCCAAGCCGATGTCGGTAGAAGAAGCGGTTATGCAGATGGATCTGCTGCACAAGGATTTCATCGTGTTTACTGATGCCGACAGCAGCGAAATTAATGTGCTGTATCGACGCAAGGATGGAAACTTCGGCCTTATTGAACCGCAACGAGGCTAGAGAACCATCTGACCATGGACGGAATCTCCCTCTCAATACAGGATCTGCTCAGCGACACCGAATACGGTCTCGGTTTGTCGCTGCTGGCAGGCCGCCAGGGCATATCGCACAGGGTTTCCAGTGCCCGAATCCAGAAACCGGGGCTGGCACTGGCCGGTTACACCGAGCACCTGCATCCTGACCGGTTGCAGGTGCTCGGTAATACCGAAATTTCTTATCTGCAGACGATCGATAGTCAGATTGCAGCTGACAACCTCGCTGCGCTCTGCAGTTTTCAAATTTCCTGTTTTATCGTTACCAAAGGGCTGACCCCTCCCCGTCTGCTCCTTGATTTGGCAGAAAGAAATGTGATCCCCGTTCTGGCCACGCCACACCAATCTTCAACCTTTATCTCTCTGATTTCGAAATTTCTGGAAGAGCGGTTGCTGCCAACAACCCACCTGCATGGTGTGCTGATTGACGTGCTGGGCGTCGGTGTTCTGCTCTCCGGTAAAAGCGGGATCGGTAAAAGCGAGTGCGCCCTCGATCTTGTCATGCGCGGGCATCGTCTTGTGGCTGATGATATGGTCTATATCAAGAAAAAGATGCCGGCTGTTCTGATTGGACAGGCAGAGGAATCACTCCAGTATTTGATGGAGATCCGCGGTCTCGGAATCATCAACATCAAGGATCTGTATGGTGTTTCATCCATTCGAGACAAAAAAATCATTGATATGCTGCTGGAACTGGTTGAGTGGGATGAGTCTCACGAGTATGATCGTCTGGGTGTTGATGATCGCACCACGACGATATTGGAACTGGAGATACCTCACATCAGCATACCGGTCAGACCGGGACGCAACCTGGGTTCAATTATTGAAGTCGCGGCGCGCAATTATCTGCTGAAAGGGATGGGATATCACTCGGCCCGCGATTTTCAAGAACGGCTTTTGGCCCGTATCGAGGCCAGACCGCTTGGCGATGAGGTGGAGTAAGCATGCGCATTATAGTTATCTCCGGCATGTCGGGGTCCGGAAAATCTACAGCGGTCAGAGCTCTTGAAGATGAAGGCTTTTACTGCATCGATAACCTTCCGATACGACTTTTCAAAAGCTTTGTTGAGTTAATAGGAAAATCAGGCGAATCCTTCAAAGGTGTCGTACTGGTTGCAGATATTCGTGGACGAGAATTTTTCAAAGGGTACGAAAGTGCATTTCACAAAATTTCAAAAGCCGGGCATAACGTCGAAATTTTGTTTTTTGACGCTCTCGACGAAGTTCTCATACGCCGTTTTTCAGAGACCCGCCGCCGTCACCCGGCTGATGACCACTCTTCGGTAACGGAAGGAATCCGCATCGAGCGTGCACAACTGGCCGGTTTACGCCAGATGGCCACCCGCCTGATCGATACGTCGGAATTCAACGTCCACCAACTGAAAGATTTTATCCTGCGCATCGTCAGAGGAGAAGAGAGCGAACATCCCCTGATGGTTGAGATCCAGTCTTTTGGATTTCGCTACGGTATTCCCCTGGAATCCAGCATCGTCATGGACGTGCGCTTCCTGCCCAACCCTTTTTTTGTCAAAGAGTTAAAGGCCGGCTCCGGACTCGACGACGCTGTGCGTGACTATGTTATCGACAATGTGGTTACGGCAGAGTTTCTGGACTATTTCTTCCCGCTTCTGGATATGCTGCTGCCTGCTCACCGTCAGGAAGGGAAAGCGTATCTGACCATTTCCATCGGCTGTACGGGGGGGCGCCATCGCTCGGTAGCTATTGCGGAAGCTACCGGCATGCATCTTCAGACAAAATGGCCGACCGTACGAACAATTCACCGTGATATAGAAAAGGGCACGACATGACGGGACTGGTACTCGTAACTCACGCAGGTTTGGCAAGCGCTTTACAGGCCGCTGCCGAAATGATAGTTGGTCCGATTGAAAGCTGCTCTGCTGTGGAGATCTCCGCAGACGAACGTGCTGATGACATCATGGCCCGCTTTACTGCAGCGGTTAGCGCTGTGCAAGCTGACGGAGCCATCATCATGACGGATCTGTTTGGCGGGACCCCTTCAAATATGGCTATGTCATTTCTGAAAGAAGGGATCGTAGAGGTGGTAACCGGCGTAAATCTGCCGATGCTGATCGAATTCTGCTCACGCCGTGAGCGGATGCCGGTCTCAGATCTGGCCGCTTTACTGCAGCGTTCCGGCCGTGACGGCATCATGGTTGCGGGAGAGTTTCTGAAGTGAAATTTTCAGAGTAGAGGGAAAAAACCACATCATGCTCCAAAAAGAATTTTTAATAGTTAATAAATTGGGACTGCATGCCCGTGCATCTGCTCTTTTTGTCAAAACAGCCAGTCGCTTTGCATCCGAAGTCAGGCTGTCGCGTGAAGGTATTGAAGTTAATGGCAAAAGTATCATGGGAATCATGATGCTGGCTGCGGCCAAAGGCTCAATCGTTTCATTGTCCGTTGACGGCGCTGACGAGACCGAGGCCATGCAGACGATCGGAGAATTGATCGAGAATGGATTTGGCGAGGAATAATGATATGCAGCACTTCTCCGGAATTTCGGCTTCGCCCGGGATTGCAGTGGGGAGGTTGCGGGTTGTTGATCGACGCCGTTCTGTAGTATCCGAATACCTTGTCTCACCGGAAGATGTAGCTCACGAAATCAGCCGACTGATACACGCCATTAATGCTACGCGTATCGAACTGGAAGCCATCAAGGCACGCCTGGCTGACTCAACCGGCGAAGATCACCTCTTTTTTATCGAAACCCATCTCCTGATCCTGGCCGATGAACGGCTGGTATCTGAAACCACTGAAACCATAACGTCCGGACTCATCAATGCCGAAGGCGCTCTGCGCCGAACGCTGCTCCGCTATCGTGAAATCTTTGCCGGAATTGGTGATCCGTACCTGCGCGACCGAATCAGCGACGTAGAAACCGTCATCGAAAAGATTCTGTGCAGCATGAGCGGCACCACCGTTGAGCAGCTTCCGCAACACGAAAGTCAAATTGTCATCGCCGCCCATGACATCTCCCCGGCAGATATGCTGCAAATCAATCGTGAACATGTCCTGGCCATTGTAACCGAGGTTGGAGGGCGGACATCTCACACCGCTATTCTTGCTCGCGCCTTTGGAATACCCGCTGTTGCCGGGATTGAAGGCATTGCTCACTATCTGATCGATGGCGCGCCGGTAATTGTTGATGGCCTTGCCGGGGTTGTCATTGTCAATCCTGACAGTGAGACCTTTACCGACTACCTTACACGTAAGCAGCAGTACGAATATGCTGAATCAGAACTTCTCAAAACGGCTGCTCTTCCGGCAGTAACGGTTGATGGCCATACGGTTCACCTGCGCGGAAACGTTGAAATACCCGAAGAAGGGGCTTCTGTTCTCAGCCATGGTGGCAGCGGCGTCGGACTGTACCGCACCGAAATGCTGTTCATGAACCGCTCCTGCATGCCGGATGAAGAAGAACAGCTGCGCAGCTACCGCGCCATGCTGCGCGCGATTGCTCCGCACCCTCTGACCATCCGAACACTGGATGCCGGCGGCGATAAGCTGCTCGATGGCATTGACCATGCGGTTGAGTCGAATCCAGCTCTTGGCGTCCGGGCCATTCGTTTGTCGATGAGCATGCCGGATGATTTTATGAAGCAGCTGCGTGCGATTCTGCGTGTCAGCGCCGAAGGGCGTGTGCGGGTTATGTTTCCTATGATTTCCGGTATGGAGGAAGTCAGAATCATTAAACGTATGCTTGAAGAAGCCAAACGCGAATTAGCGGCTGCCAACATCCCGTATGACGAAGGTATTCAGGTCGGTATCATGATTGAAATACCGGCTGCCGTCACCCTGGCCGACCTGCTGGCCCGTGAAGTTGATTTTTTCAGCGTCGGAACCAACGATCTCATCCAGTATACACTGGCGACCGATCGTAGCAACGAACAGCTTTCCTATCTGTATCAACCCCTTCATCCCGCTGTTTTACGCTCGCTGCGCCGGATTGTTCAGTCGGCTCACAGTGTCGGCATCCAGGCCTGTCTGTGCGGAGAAATGGCCGGTGATCCGCTCTATCTTCCGGTACTGCTCGGTCTCGGATTTGACGAACTCTCCATGGGAGTCGGCTCTCTGCTGCGCGTCAAGCAGATTTTGCGGCGTTGCAGTCGCGAACGGGCTGCCCGGATTGCCGAGGGGTGCTTTGCCTTCTCAACCGCTGCTGACGTCGAGACGTACCTGCACCAGCAGATTGCTGCCGATGGCATCGAGAGCTGTGACTGATGACAATTCCTGCATTGTATGCGCTGTTTGCCGCGCTCTTCGGTTTGCTGGTCGGATCATTTCTGAATGTCTGTATCTGTCGCCTGCCAAAGAATGAATCCATCGTTTCCCCCCCTTCGCACTGCCCCCTCTGTTCGTATCAGATCCGTTGGTACGATAATATTCCCCTGTTGAGCTACCTGCTGCTGCGCGGTAAATGTCGCGGCTGCGGTGCCCCGATTTCCCTGCAGTACCCTCTGGTAGAACTGCTGAACGGGACTCTCACGTTACTGCTTTTTCTGCGCTTCGGCCCGACATTGGCCTTTGCGACGCTGTTTCTGTTCTGTTCCGCGCTGGTTGTGATCACCTTTATTGATATTGAGCATCAGATTATTCCGGATGAGATATCACTGTCCGGAATAGTGATCGGATTTGCACTGTCGTTCTTCATCAGGGGTCATAGTTGGCAGAATTCGTTGTGTGGAATCCTGTTGGGAGGCGGCAGTCTGCTGCTGGTGGCCTACGGATACCAGCGCCTGACCGGCAAGGAGGGTATGGGGGGAGGCGATATCAAGCTGCTGGCCATGATGGGTGCCTTTCTGGGGTGGAAAGCGGTGCCGTTTATTATTCTGGCAAGCTCGCTGGCCGGTTCGATTATCGGTATTTCCATCATGCTCCTGCAAAAAAAGGATTCCAAACTGGCGATACCTTTTGGTCCCTATCTGGCGTTCGGAGCGGTTCTGTATATTTTTTACGGGAGAACGCTTATCCGATGGTATCTGGGATTAAGTGGTTTTACTCAAGGTTAGAGTAGTATGCCGTCTGTTCCCTCACACCTTCGTCCAACACTGACGGTTTCAATCCTCGCCTTTCTCGGTTGTCTGCTGCTCCTGACTTGGCTGCTTTTCAGTCTGCTGGCTTTCAAGACCGCTGCAAATGACCTCTATTCCCAGAAAGGTGAACATGCCCGTACACTTTTAACGACCTATATCAACCAACTACCTGAGCAGATTCCGACCTATCCGGAAGGGTTCATGTCGCCCGAAACCCCTTCTTCCGGCTATGTACAAAAACTAGCTGAAGACGCCTCTTTTGCGCGCCTCTCCCTGCTTGACCGCAACGGCAAGCTGATCTTCAGCTCCGGACGGGACGATGTGGAACCGTATCTGCCGTTCAAAGGCATTCCTGACTCTGCCACGGGCAGTTTCATCCGCCCTGACGGCAGTTCGATAGCACACATCATTGCGGTAAAACGCAATGGACTGACGGTAGGCAAGGCTGGACTACTGCTGTCGTTGAACTCCGAGAAAGCCCGCCTGAACCGAACCCGCCAGATGATGATCGCCTATTTTGCTCTGGATTTTATTCTGCTACTCTGGTTGGGCTCTTTTGTGCTTTCGAGAATTGTCGTCAATCCAATCAATAAATTGCTGGCGGCAACAGAAAAAATCATTGGCGGCGTGTACGGTCAGCGCCTGCATGTTTCCGGCAGCGCCGAACTGGTCGGACTGGCGGACGCTTTTAACCGGATGTCCGCCACGTTACAGGGTAAGGACCGCCAGGTGGCCGAACAGATGCAGGCCCTGGAACAGGCCAACCATGAGCTTAGTCAGGCCCGCGAAGAATCGATCCGCACAGAAAAAATGGCCTCTATCGGTTTGCTGGCTGCCGGCATGGGACACGAAATGGGGACTCCACTGGCATCAATCATGGGCTACGCCGACCTGATCGCCGGCGAAGATCCGCACAACCCCGCTCTTCAGGATTACGCCGGTCGCATTTCTGCCGACTGTGCCCGTATCGACCGGATCGTACGCGGACTGCTCGATTACTCACGGCCACGCGCCGCCAGCAACGAGCTGGCCGATATTCAGCAGGTGGTCTCGGCGACGCTGGAACTGTTGGCTCAACAGGGTGCCTTCAAGCAGCTGCAGATTTCAATGCAGATCGAGCCGGGTCTGCCTCATGCTGTAGCAGACCCCTATCAACTTCAGCAGATACTGATCAATCTGCTGCTCAACAGTCGCGATGCGGTACTGCCCGGCGGAGAGCTTGAAGTTTCGGCCCGTCTAGACTCCGCTGAAATCTGCATTGATGTCCGCGATAATGGTTCCGGAATAGCAGAAGAGCATCTGAAGCACATTTTTGATCCGTTTTTTACAACCAAACCGCCCGGCAAAGGTACCGGTCTCGGTTTAGCACTCTCTGCCCGTATCGTGGAGGGTTTTGGCGGTAGGATCATCGTTACAAGCAGACCCGGCGTCGGCAGCTGTTTCTCTGTCTGGCTGCCGGTTGCCGCACAACGAACAGGAGCTTGATGTGAGCGGAGCAGCGCACATTCTGATTATCGATGACGAAGAGAATCTGAGACATATGCTGTCGGTCATGCTGACACGGCAGGGCTATGTCGTCACCTGTGCGCCTCACGGTCTGGCCGGTCTTACCTGCCTGAATGATTCAGCCTATGATTTTATTCTCTGCGATATTCGCATGCCGGAAATGGATGGGAAAGCATTTCTTGTGCAAGCCCTGGAGCAGCACGTATCCGCGCCGATCATCATGATGTCGGCCTACGGGACGGTTGAGACCGCCGTTGAATGCATGAAAATGGGAGCCTATGATTTTATTTCCAAGCCTTTCAAAAAAGATGAAATAATCATGGTGCTTAAAAAAGCCGAGGAGCGGGAGCGGCTTAAGGAAGAAAACAGCCGCCTGCGGGTGGCAATTGCCGGAGGTTTCACCTACAGCGGTATCATCAGTCGCAATGCCCGTATGCAGGATATTTTCAGCCAGATTCGAAAAGTTGCAGATCTGAAGACAACGGTCTTGATTCTGGGTGAATCCGGAACCGGTAAAGAGCTGGTGGCGCGCGCCATCCACACGAACGGGGTTCGGGCCGCTCAACCATTTGTAGCGGTAAATTGCGGCGCCATACCGGAACATCTGCTGGAAAGTGAGTTATTCGGACACGTACGCGGTGCCTTTACGGATGCCTCCAGCGACAAGACCGGTCTGTTCGAGCAGGCCGATGGCGGTACGCTGTTTCTGGATGAGGTTGGTGAGATGCCATCCATGTTGCAAGTCAAACTGCTGCGGGTACTGCAGGAGGATGAAATCAGAAGAGTTGGTGCGGCTGTCTCCAAACGGGTTAACGTGCGGGTCGTGTCAGCCACCTCCCGTGATCTGGAGGCCGATTTCAAATCAGGGCGATTTCGGGAAGATCTCTATTTCCGGCTAAACGTATTCTGTCTGCAGTTGCCGCCGCTGCGGGAACGCATTGAAGATATACCAATGCTGGTGGAACATTTCATCAGCAGCTGCCTGCACGGACGCGGCATGGAACATTTGACTGTTGACCCGGATGCCATGCGCAGTCTGATGGCCTACAGGTGGCCCGGTAATGTCCGCGAACTGGAAAATGCCATTGAACGGGCCGCCATCGTCTGTGAATGTGGGCACATTACCACGAACTGTCTGCCAGCTACGATATGTCCGGCTTCTGACGGTTTACCACTCTCCGATCCTGAAGAAAATCTGTCCATCAAGGTCGCTGAAGATGCGATTGAACGTGATCTGATACGGAAAGCGCTTGCCAAAACCGGTGGTAACCGTACCCAGGCGGCAAAAATTCTTGAGATCAGCCACCGTTCACTGCTTTACAAAATGAAAGAATATGGAATAGAGTAGCCCATTAAAATCCACGCCCAACCTGAAAGGAACCACCATGTTGAAACAGTTTATTTTTACGCTCGTTGTTTCCGTACTCCTGACATCTCCATCGTTTGCCATGGCCAAAGACGGCTGTAATGGCGATTGCACGTCCTGCCATTCGCTGACTCCTGAAGAGGCCACCAAACTCCTCAAGAAAACCGGCGCTACGGTTACGTCCGTCAAGCAGGCTCCTGCCCGTGGTCTCTACGAACTGCTGGTTGAGCGCGAGGGGCAGAAGGGTCTGCTCTTCATGGATTACGGCAAGAAACATCTCATCCAGGGGCAGTTGGTTGATATCGAAAAACTTCAGCCGGTTTCAGCCCATCAGCAAAATCTGCCGCAGCCGAAACAGCAAACCTCACTGGATGTGAAAACCATCCCGGTAGCCAATGCCATCGTGATGGGCAACCCGAAGGCCATCAAGAAGCTGTATGTCTTTACCGATCCGGACTGTCCCTACTGCCGTAAAGGTCATGCCGAACTGAAAAAACTCGCAAAAATCGCACCGGATGTGGCCATTTACGTCATGCTCTTCCCACTGCCGATGCATCCGGGGGCCTACAGCAAGTCCAGAATGGTTCTTGAATCACAGAGCCTTGAACTGCTTGATGCCATCTTTGAGGGAAAAGATGTACCCTCTCCGGTCAAGGAGAGCAGTAAAACAGCTATCGAAGCAAATATTGCATTCGCTACCGCGAATGGTATCTCCGGTACGCCAACGATGGTGCTGTCTGACGGTACGATTCAGGTCGGTATGCGTGATGCTGAGACAATGAAGAATATGCTGGAAGGGAAATAGCGAGTGTGGTGCTGGTGCCTGACACCCCGGAGAGGCAGTTTTCTCCGGGGTAGTTGTTAAAACGTCATCAGCCGTTTGATCAATCCCGGAAAGGCGATATCAATAGTCATGATTACGGTCAGCACGATCATGGCAACAACGGTCAACCAGGCGATGATATTGAAAAGTGGGCCGTTAACGTAGCGTCCCATCAGGTTTTTGTCATTGATCAGTTTGATCATAAACATCAGTACAAATGGAAGCACGGCGCCATTGACAACCTGCGAGATGAACATGATCGCCATCAGCGGAGCGTTCGGAATCAGAATCAGGCAGGCGCTGATGGTAATGATGATCGTGAACAGCCAGAAAAATTGCGGAGCCTGCTCGAAATCCTTGTCAACGCCCGATTCCCACCCCATACCCTCACAAATATAATAGGCAGTCGAGAGCGGCAGGATGCAGGCCGCAAACAGCGAGGCATTGAAAAGGCCAAAGGCGAACAGCGTCGAGGCATGCTGTCCGACGAGCGGTTTCAGAGCCAGGGCGGCATCGGCAGCGGTTTCAATTTTCAATCCGTGCAGGTGGATGGTTGAAGCACAGGCAACCATCATAAAAAATGCTACAACGATGGCCATAATGCAGCCGAAGATGACATCTATACGTGAAAAATTGTACTGATCGGCAGTGATGCCCTTCTCAACGACTGCCGCCTGCTGATAAAACTGCATCCAGGGGGCGATGGTAGTGCCGACGATACCGATCAGAGTCATCAGGTAGGCGTTGTCCGTTTTGAAGGTAGGGGTAACCGTCGCCTTCATGACGACCGGCCAGTCAGGCCCGGCCATAAAAGCGGCAATCGGGTACGCAATATACACCAGACAGGCCACCAGGAACACCTTCTCCACGACCTTGTAGGATCCTTTGACGATCAGTAACCAGACCAGCACGGCACTGACCGGCACGGAGAAGTATTTGCTGATACCGAAAATCTCCAGGCTGGCTGCGATACCGGCAAATTCGGAAATCGAGTTGCCCATATTGGTCAGGAGCAGCGCAACCATGACGTAGAACGTGACTTTAACACCGAAGGATTCGCGAATCAGGTCCGACAGCCCTTTGCCGGTAACAGCCCCCATGCGGGCGCACATTTCCTGGACCACAACCAGAGCAATGGTAGTTGGAATCATCATCCAGAGGATGGAGTAGCCATAATTGGCGGCGGCCAGCGAATAGGTGGTGATACCGCCGGCATCATTATCCACGTTGGCGGTGATGATACCCGGTCCCAGAATCGCCAGAAAGATCATGACGTTACGTGGACTGAAGTTCTTGAGTGGTTTTATAAATCTGAATTGGGAAATACGGGAAAACATAATTAGCGCCGCTTTATCTTAATAATTTGTGGCAGGTAATGCGCCAGAACATCGTCGACGGTGACGATACCGGCCATTTTTTCATCGGCGTCAAGTACAGGTATGGCAATCAGATCGTATTTGGTAAGCATCTCCAGCATATCTTCCGGCTCGGCATCGATCGGCACGGATTTGATGTTTTCTTCCATGATATCGTTAATCAGCGTTTCCGGCGGGTTCATGATTAAACCTTTGAGAGAGACGACTCCTTCCAGATGATCATCGGTGGTGACAACATAGCCGTAGAAGATGGTTTCGACATCATCGGCGCACGCCTTGAGGATCTCCATTGCTCGCCCGACGCTGATATCAGACGTAAGCCTCAGGTAATCCGGGTTCATCAGACCGCCGGCCGAGTCCTCCTCATGCTCCAGCAGCTCCTGAATGTCCTCGGCATCTTCCTGATCCATCATATCCAGCAGTTCCTGTGCCTTTTCTTCCGGCAGGTCAGACAAAACGTCTGCGGCTTCGTCCGGCTCCATCTCCTCCAGTATATCTGACACCTCTTCATCGTTCATCTGGCTGATGACGACGTTACGCATCTCCGACTCAAGTTCGTAGAGCGTCTCACCGGTAGTCTCCGGATCGATCGTATCAAGCACGGTACGAATATTCTGGATCGGAATGTTTTCGAGGATATCGGCCAGATCGGCGGGATGAATCTCGTTCATCTGGTTGCGGGCGATATTGAGCGCCAGCTTTGAAGAATTGGCTTCCAGCGGCTGGACATACTCCCAGCTGATCTCGGTGTGCGGAATATCCCGTCTGATAGCCAAAGCAAAGCGTTCGCCGAATTTTTCATACCCGAGACGGCGCAGCAGCCCGCGAAAGCCGATATCTACGGAAAAAATGCACAATTTTTGATTGAGGTTGCCGAGTTTGATGTCGTTAACCCGCACAACTTTGGCACCATCCACATCAACGATCTGTTTGTCCAAGAGGTCACGTTTGACGAGGATTTCACCATCGCGTGGTTCAAAACTGGTCAGTGCCGCCGGTTTTGCTCCGACAATCGAGATAACAACGTGCGTAAAGAGTGCCACTTCATGCCAGGGGAGCGATTGGAAACCACGGCGGGCTTTGATGACGATATGCGAGACCTCCGGAAAAACGTCTCCCGGAATCATGATCAGATCACGCAGAACGCCCAACTCTTCCCCTTTGCTGTTTATAACCGGGCGTCCCAATACGGCGCTGAGGTATACTTCGTTAATTTCAACTGTCATACGGGATTCTTTCGTAAAAAAAGGGGCTTCCGAAGAAGCCCCTTGACAAATAACAAGGCACGACTTCCTCTCTGGTTGACTTTTGGCAGTGCACAACGTAGGTTTTATAAAAACCAGCTACTTTGGGTAAAGCCTTAAGCCGACAATACCTGGTCTACCCATTGGCGTCTTTCGACATTTTTGGGCAGCAGCCTGTGTTTGTGCAAACGCCTCTGCTAACGAGGATATGTAGCTGAAATGTATAGTCGTGAGGTCATGTTTTGTCAACAAAAAAGGCCGACTGGAGCAGTCGGCCTTTTAAAGCTGATGGGTACTGTCTTTCAAGCGTACGTCGAAAAGTTAAAACTGTTGCCGCTTTTTGCGGCCGGTTGCGGAGCCTGGGCAGCATTCTGTGCGAGCATGTTCGATACCTGATTCAACTGAGTTGCCGCCTGTTTCATCATCGTTGTGGAAAGTGCCAGCTGCGTCTGATCGTTGCGCATGAGGAGCGATGAGCCACCAATTGAACTTGTATCCATAATCCACCTCCAGATGCTTACGAAAATAGCGCGCTGAATGGAGGATTGCAAGCAGTAATTCTCTACAGCTCAGCCTGATTTCAGCCTGATCAGATGACACACGTAAAAAAACTGGTACACTGATTGTATCAGCTACTTTTTTAACGGAGCACGATATGCTAATAGAATGGTGGTACTGGATTGTTATCGGTATCAGCCTGATCGGGCTGGAGTTGATGGTACCTTCGTTTACGATCATCTGGTTCGGTCTCGGCGCACTGGTAGTCGGGGCTGCCAGTAGCATCTGGTCCGGCATACCTGTCGCCGGTCAGATTGCGCTCTGGTCAGTGACGTCGATCGGTTTTACGCTCTTGTGGTTCACATACCTGAAACCGAAGGGTGACCGGACGCATGCCGGTATGTCCAAAGAGGGAATCGTCGGTGAAACCGGGATTATTATTCGCGGAACCGAGGACAGCTACGGACGCGGCATCGTCAGGTTTCGCATTTCAGTTCTGGGTGCCGATGAATGGAACTGCTATTCCAATACGGTTCTTACCGTCGGGGATTCAGTTCGGGTGGTTGATATTGAAGGTCAGATTTTAAAAGTCACAAAAATATAGGGGGCTGTATGCCGGGGATTATTATTTTTGCAGTACTGTTGATTGTGGTGGCGGCAACGCTTTTCGCAGGAATCAAGACCGTCCCGCAGGGTCAGGAATGGGTGGTGGAGCGACTTGGCAAGTACCATGTCACACTCAAACCGGGGCTCAATTTTATCATTCCGTATATCGATATTGTCGCCTACCGCGTATCGACAAAGGGTGATGTGCTCTCAGTCGGTGCCCAGGAGGTTATTACCAAGGATAACGCCGTCATTATCACTAACGCTATCGCATTTATCAAGGTGACCGATCCGACCCGTGCCGTCTACGAAATCCAGAATTACGAATATGCCATCCAGAATCTTGTCATGACCTCGTTGCGCGCCATCATCGGGCAGATGGATCTTAACAGCGCTCTGTCGGAACGCGAACATATCAAAGCCCGCCTGCAGGAGAATATTTCCAAAGAAGTTGCCGCCTGGGGTATCTACGTCCAGTCGGTCGAGATCCAGGATATCAAGCCGTCCGAGTCGATGCAGAAAGCCATGGAGCAGCAGGCCAGCGCCGACCGTTTTAAACAGGCTACTATTCTTGAAGCGGAAGGGAAACGGGAAGCAACCATCCGCGAAGCGGAGGGGCGCCTGGAGGCGGCCAAACGTGAGGCTGAAGCCCAGATCCGACTGGCCGAAGCGTCCTCCAAAGCGATCGGTGATATCAGCGCCGCCATCAAAGATAACGATCTACCGGCAGTTTTTCTGCTGGGTGACCGCTATATAAACACTCTACAGAAGATAGCCACTTCACCGAATGCCAAACTGGTGATCCTGCCGTCCGATCTGCCGGCTGCCATTCGCGGCTTGATGGGAAAGGGATAACAGGAAACCACACGACATGCCACTTCCCCGCATTACCTCTAAACGTCGCCTCGTTCAGGCGCTTCTGATAGCTGCTGCGCTGCTGCTGCCGTTTGTTACCGTTGCCGGAAATCCGTTTCTGCGTGTGGATATATCAAAAATGACGTTCTTTCTGGCGGGGATACCGGTCAGAATTGACCAGTTCTATCTGGTGCTACTGGCAACGCTGCTGGCAGTGGCCGTTTTTTTGCTGACTACGGTTGTTTTGGGAAGGGTTTGGTGCGGCTGGCTCTGTCCGCAGACGGTTTTTAATGATCTGGCTGAACTGGTTGGGGCACGTTTTCGCAGGAACTTTCCGGTACCGGTTACGCGCCTGGTTGAACATTTGACGGCGCTTATTATAGCAAAACTGATCGCATTCAACCTGCTCTGCTGGTTTATGCCACCTGGCCAGGTCATGAGCAGTTTACGGAATTTCACCGCCAACCCGCTGATTTTTTCAGTTTTCCTGATCATGACACTGTTTGGATATCTGAACCTGATCTTGGTCAAACGTAGCTTTTGTCACAGTTATTGCCCCTATGGCCGGATTCAGACCGCCCTGATGGACGAGGGGACTCTCAATCTTGCCTTTCTGGATGCGACCCGTGAGCGCTGCCTCAAATGCAGGGCCTGCGTCAAGGTCTGTCCAATGGGTATCGACATTCGCAACGGTTTTCAGATTGAATGTATCGGTTGCGGTCGCTGCATCGATGCCTGTCGTAGCGTTATGGAGCGACTTCCGGGAGAAGTGGGACTGATCGATTATCGTTTTGGCGAACGGCAGGAATCACGCCTGCGCGTGGGAGCAAAAACCATAGCGCTCTCGCTGTTGACCCTGCTGTTACTGACAGGCCTGGTATGGGGAGTGCTCGGCCGCAATCAGACCGCATTTTACGTGCAGCGCGTTGCGACCGCCGAAACGAAAATGATGGCGGATGGTTATCAGGTTCAATCTTGGCGGGCCGTTATCGGCAACCGATCGCAGGAAACGGCCAGCTATTCAATCCGGATCGCACCTCAAACGGTAAGTGATATCAGTCTCCTGGGGCAGACACACGATATTCAGGTAGCACCCAACGAACACCGTACCTGTACGTTTTTCATCCGCCGTAAAATTTCCGCACAAAGTAGCGCACAAATTGAACTGCAGCTCGTCAACAGTGGCGCATCAGTCGCCTCGGCCCTGCTGACGCCATAACTGTTCGTGGCTCACCTGGTACAAAGGATAAAAACTTTGAAGGCATTTTTTATCTCTGCTGCTCTGCTGTTTTTCCTGTTACCCGCTCCACAGGCCCAAGCGGCAGATGCTGCCACAGCACGCGATGAAGTCGCCCTGCTCTCCGGGTACGGGATTACGCACCGCTACTTCGGTGCGACCCGCACGCAGGTGCAGACCTGGGATCTGATCGCGCGCTACGGATATTTTCTGTCACGTGAGGTCGGCGTAGACAGCTGGTACCAGGGGCGCCACGAACTTTTGATGGAGGTACCCTATCATCTGGCAATTGATCAGGGGGGGAGGTCGATGACAGGAGGTTATCTGTTGGGGAGCTGGAAGTTTACCAGCATCAAGGATCTGGCACCCTATATCTTCGCCGGCGGGGGAATACTATTTGTGGATCTTGGTTTGCAAAGCATGGGATCACGTCTTAACTATTCGTATCAAGGTGGGACCGGCCTACAGTATTTCATCCGCCCGAATCTGGCCCTTATGGCCGAGTACCGTTACCATCATATCTCCAACGCCGGAACTGCCTCTCCCAACGAACCACTCAACTCCAGCAAGTTTCTGACCGGCATCACATTCTACCGTCAATGACTTCCTAAGCCTGTTGGTTATGTAAGCGCCTTAACGCCAATCATTGCAACGGCCAGCCCTATGCACATCATTACCGATATCAAGGCCATCCAGATCAAAAGGCTCGTGCCCCTCCCCTGCCCTGCTTCCTTAGATCTGATTTTCTCGATCAGCAGCAACAGAGCCGCGCAAAACAGAGCAACACAGATCGAGACACAGAGTGGGCACCAACTGCCGATGATGAATTTTTGTATCCAGAGCAGGCGCAATTCAGCGCCTATTCCGGAAAAAACCAGGGCTGCAAGCAGATAATTTAAAACATCGACCTTTGTACGCAGCCAGAGCAGCAGCAGAAGTGAGCTGAAATAGGCTATACCAAAGGGCCCCAGGCCGAGACCAAAGAGCGTAAAACTTGCGGCATCACTACAGGCCGTCGCAAGACACATTTCCTCGATTACAGAAAATATGGATACTGCCCACCCAACGCCTACTGCCACCCACACGAGAATTGGAAGAAGAGAGCGTCTAAGCGTTACGACAAGCGCTGCGTCCTGACGTTCGGATAATGTTAGCATGACGAATAACCTCACCTTATTCTTACATGGCCCCTTTACCAGTAAGAACGGTACGAATGGTGCGCAGAAAGATGATCGTATCAAGCATGGCACTGCGGTTTTTGATATAGTAAAAAGGGGGTAGCCAGTTAGCTCCTCCTGAGATATAGTAGACATATCCATTTTTGTGAAGGGGATATGTCGATGGACAGGAGAAGCTTACCAAGCACGCACCGAAAATTTGTACAGCAGTTC
>Ga0172367_10002551_pt1 | contig 24782 bp, 27 predicted proteins | sample Lak10m_FD_114542 | JGI IMG/M metagenome (GOLD analysis project Ga0172367, IMG submission 114542) | Freshwater microbial communities from Kabuno Bay, South-Kivu, Congo - kab_022012_10m | ecosystem: Environmental > Aquatic > Freshwater > Lake | place: Democratic Republic of the Congo: South-Kivu...
TATTGCCCATAATATGCGAAAACTGGCAGGCTGAGGCCCGCCAGTTTTTTGCCTTTTTCCCGTTTCGCTCGTTCTCGTGCGTTTTTAGGACTTTTCTCTCTTGCTTTTTGGACAGCCCCTTTTGTTATTCTACTTATTTCCTTCTTTGACCATTTTTCTGGCAGTTTGCAAAAGTTCGTGAGCAGAGCGCAATGTGCCCTCACCCACTTCTCCCAGCATTTGCGAAAGCTCCAAAAGGCGGGCTTCACCTTCAAGCGGTTCCACACGGGTCAGCGTACGCCCCTTATCTAAAAGTTTTTGGACCTGATAATGCTGGTCTCCAAAAACGGCGAGTTGTGGAAGGTGCGTTACACAAAAGACCTGGTGAGTGCGCGAAAGATTCCAAAGTTTGTGCCCAACCACCATCCCCACCCGCCCACCAATACCTTGATCGATCTCATCAAAGATCAAGGACGGCACTTCATCGGCGCGCGCCATGACGTTCTTCAAGCCGAGCATGAGCCGCGAGGTTTCACCGCCCGAGGCAACCTTTGCCAGCGGCTTGAGTCCTTCACCCGGGTTCGGGGCGACGAGAAACTCCACGCGGTCGAATCCATTTTGGTCGAAGGCGAGGCGGCTTCCCTCTGCAAATGGAAGCCCGTTCGGGTCTGGCTTGGTTTGGAAATCCACACCAAATTGCGCAGATGCCATCCGAAGATCATCAAGTTCGAGTTCGATGCCTTTGCCCATGCTCTCCGCCGCAGATTTGCGCTTGCCGGAAAGAGTTGTTGCCTGCTTTGCAAGTTTTTCAAGCAGTTTGGCTTCCTGCATCTCAAGCTCTGCAATTCGGTCTGCCGCGCCGGTGATGGTTTCAAGCTGCTTCTTTGCATCGGCGCCGTAGGCGATGACCGCCGGAATAGTGCCGCCATATTTGCGTGTGAGCGAGTGGATGAGATCGAGCCGCTCTTCCACATCTTCCAAACGCTTGGGGTTGAATTCGATCTCTTCAAGATAGTTGCGCAATTCGTGAATAATGTCTGAAAGCGAATCCAGCATCTCTTCGATCTGGTTCGAAGTATCTGCTTGTCCGGCATCTATCTTTGCAAGCGCCGCCAATGCCTGCGCTGCCTGCCCCATAAGGTCTGTAGCGGCGGGGGTATCGGGTGAGCCATCTTCGAGAATTGCCAACGCTTCCTGTGCATTCTGTGCCAAAGACTCGGCATTGGCAAGACGGTCACGCTCTTTACGCAGTTCATCATCTTCCCCCGCTTTCAACCGGGCATCTTCGATCTCTTCCACTTGATACGTGAGCATCTCTGTACGGCGTTCCGAATCAGATTGCGCCTTGCGCAGTTCGCTTAATTCATGGCGCAACGTCAAAAGTGAATGATAGGTTTGGCGATACTCATTGAGAGGTTTGGCAACATCTGCGTAGCGGTCTAGCAGACCAAGGTGGGCGCGCGGGTCGAGCAGGGAGAGATGCTCCGCCTGCCCGTGAATATCGATCAGCAATGCGCCAAGTTCCTTGAGCAGCCCCACGTTCACAGTGCGCCCGTTGATACGTGCCACGCTGCGCCCTTCCTTGCGGACTTCACGCATCAGCACCACATAATCGGGATTATCCATCAGTTCTTCGCGATTAAGCACTTCGTGTACCGCCTCACGTTCGGGACCTTTGAGCTGGAACACCCCTTCAACAAATGCCGCATCTGAATCAGCGCGGACGAAGGTCGTATCGGCTTTCCCGCCGATGAGCATGACCACGGCATCAAGAATGATGGATTTACCCGCGCCGGTCTCGCCGGTGAGGATGATCAAGCCGGAACCAAAGCGCAGGTCGAGCTTGTCGATGATGGCAAAATTTTGGATGTGGAGTTCAGTAAGCATGGACTAAAGTTGGATCCCGGAAACACGACGATAGACGATTGGAGTGGTGATCACTGCATAAACAATGATGGCAAACCCGGCAAACGGATCGAAGAAGAAAAATATGGCAGACACAGGCAAAGCGCCTAATGCCACACCTATGGCACATGCGTAAAATAAAGACCTTGAGCGGCGTTTGTTGATGGCACGCAGGGTGATATTTGAAATGAAAACGCCCGCCGCGCCGCCGACTGCCGCCGCAAAGAAGATCATATAGAAACCGATAAAACTCGCTGCAATGCCCGCCAAAACGCTGGCGACCAGCGACATGACAAAGGTGATGCCAAACCCGATGAGATAGTCGTACCACAAAGCTGTATCGAAGATCTTCTTGCGCTCGTTGACGCAATCCTTGCACATGTAGCCAGTCGGTGTGCCCACTGCGCAGGAGGTACAGATGTATTTTTCACAGCGCTTGCAGCGCAGGGTGGTCTCACGACCAGGGTGTGCATAACAAGTGGTGGCGGTTGAATGTTCTATCATTGCGGAACTCCTGAAGAGTTTTCATTAATGTGCATGGTGACATTTCGATAGAAATATCCCGGGTTTCCAAAACGGACAAATTGCGCAGTGACATCGGCAGCGGTGACGTTAACACGGTCATCTTCCATGATCGGTGTTGGCGGCTGCCCATCCACACTAAAAACGGTGTTCTCGCTTTTGATGACGATGCCAACCGTTGCGCCTTCTGAGAGCACCACCGCCCTATCCACTGAAAGGTGCGGGGCAATCGGTACCAGCAGAATGTTGCGCAACTCCGGCGGCAGGATCGGTCCACCGGCGGCGAGGGCGTAGGCGGTGGAGCCGGTGGCTGTGGCGGCGATGAGTCCATCTGCCACATAGCTGATCAACTCACGACCATCTACGAATGTGCTCAAACGCACAGGACGCAGATACTGTCCGCGCCCCACAACGACCTCATTCAACGCAAGCGATGCGCCGATCTTTTCGCCAGCACGGATGTGTTCTGCACGCAGCATCATACGGTTCTCGATCCACGCCTCACCTTTGAATAGCCGTTCGAAATATTCGCGCCATTCTTTACGGTCGATCTGGATAAGAAAGCCGAGTCTTCCAAGGTTCACGCCCAAAATAGGTACGTTGGAGGGGGCGCATAAATGTCCCGCCCGTAACACGCTGCCATCGCCTCCCACAGCGATGAGCATGTCAAACTCGCCGTCTTTTACACGCTTGCGCAGCCCTTCATCGTACAGTGAGCCGACTGGTGCATCCATGCCTTTTTCTTTTAAAAAGGCAGACATGGCTTCGGCTTCGGTGAAGGCTTCGGGCATTTTGGGGTATGCCGTCACAACAATGCGTTTTGGGATGAAAAGCGAGGACATACCAAAATTATACCTTTTGTCCTGTCGTGCGGATTATCAGATGAGGCTTTCTTCGCAGGTGTCACGGTATCCGCATCGTTTACAACGGGATGCCTGTTCATGCGACCGGGACATATTGCCCCGAACTTCATCTTCACGGATATCGCCGAGCAGTTCGATCAGGGTATTCTCCAGGTCTTTGGTGTAATCTACAGCAAAATCACGGTTCTCGTAGTGGATGATTCCGTAGGGCGGGCGTTTGCCATAGGTCTTTTCTACAAGCAGGCAGTAGGATGCGAGTTGGAAAATATGAGAGTCGTATGGAGATTCGGGAGCGCGCCCCGATTTGACCTCCACTGGAATTAATTGTCCGTTTTTTTCGATGAGGTAATCGGGTTTGCCGGTGAGGGCGAGCGCGGGGTAGAACAGCGGTTTTTCCACATTACGCCAGGCATGTGTATCGCTATAGATCACACGTCCGCCGGGGAGACCGGCAGCTTTTTGCTGGCGGTTCGATTGCCAGAAAAAGATAAGGGCGAGCAGGAAAAGGATGAGGACAAGGGATGTCATAGTACTTTATAGGCGAGGTAGGCTACCAGCGTAAGAATCGCTGCGAGAAGCAGGAGCCAGCCCAAGGTTCGGGTGAGAGCCGCGGCGAGGACTTGCCGACCGTGCCTGCGATGAAGTTCCGTTCCGGCGTTCATCTCTGTCTGATTCTTGGATTCCACGCCGGTTCTGCGATACCACCAAGCGCGGCGACAGTAGAGGTAGGAACCGATCTCGGAAGAGCGGATTGGGCGCATGGGCGAAGTATAGCACAAATTTTCTAATCAGAAATCAACCTTCTGTCATTGCGAGGAGGGTGCTCTTCCCGACGAAGCAATCTTACTTACCTTGTTGGGGATTGCTTCGGTCAAGAAGAACAAGACCGCCCGTGCAATAACAGATATGAATCATGATAAACTTTCGATGAAAATTTTCCTTGTGGAGGAAACCATGACATCACGTGAAACCTATTCCATTGATATTGCCGGGGTAAAAAGAGAACTCCCCCTTTTTGAAATTAAGCCCGGGCTGCGAATTGCCATTTTAAATATTTTGGGCGATACCGAGTTGGTTGCCGCCTGCGCCCGTGGGCTTGCTGAAAAGTTACAAGGTGTAGAGTATGACATTATTGTGACGGCTGAAGCCAAGTCCATTCCCATCGCTCACATGTTGGCAGTGGAAACCAAAAAGCCGTATATTGTTTTGCGCAAGGTGTACAAGCCCTACATGGGCGATGCCATTCAGGCAGAGACTCTTTCGATTACCACAGGGCAGCCTCAAATGTTGATCCTGGATGAAAAAGACCGGGGTCTGATTCAAGGAAAGAAAGTATTGGTTGTGGATGACGTTATCAGCACTGGCTCGACGCTGCAAGGGATGCGCATGATCCTCGATAAAGCCAGGGCAACTGTGGCTGGTGAAGCCGCCATTCTCACCGAAGGCGACCGCGCCCAGTGGATGCACATCCACGCGTTGGGGCATTTACCGCTTTTCACTGACTAAACTTTGACCATGGGAATCAAACAACAGATTCGCCGCACACTCAGACCGTACGGGAAAACCGCCCAAGCCATCTGGCATTGGAAGCGGTTTTCTTTTAATGACGCGCCGCCGATCTTTGCCAACTCTAAACCGAAGAGCGGGTCTCATTTGCTTTTGCAGGTGATGAACGGCTTTACCAAAATCATGCCGTATAAGTACGTGGATGCGGAGCCGGTACGGACGATAAAAAGAGACGGCGGACGACGGACGACGGACGATGTTCTTGCGGACTTGAAACATGTGCCAAACGGAGTCATTGGCTGGGGCTATGTGGATGCGACGGAAGAGAACGCCTCTTTCTTGACTGTGGACGGGCGCGTGAACTATTTCATTTATCGTGACCCAAGGGATGTGCTCGTCTCGCAGGTGTTCTTTGCAACCGACATGCACGAAGAGCATGGAATGCACGCCTACTACAATTCCCTGCCCGATTTTGCGGCACGGTTGAATGTGGCCATCACCGGTATTGACCGTGATGGTATGAAAATGGTCAGTGTGTTACAGCGCTATGATGGCGTGTTCGCATGGCTCGAACAAAAGAATACGATGTGCATTCGCTTTGAAGACCTCATCAACAACCGCGACGTCACCCTGTTAAGAATGCTCGACGAAGTAGAGAAGACCGGCTACAAGATTCCAACTCCGCGTGAGAAGGCATTATCCGTTTTGGTGGATGCGATCCAGCCGAAGAAAAGCCATACCTTCCGCTCAGGCAAAACCGGCGGCTGGATTCAACACTTCACCGATGAACACAAAAAATTATTCAAAGAAGTAGCCGGGGATTTACTGGTAAGACTTGGGTACGAAAAGAATAACGATTGGTAAAAGCAGGTTTGCACCTGCTTTTTTATTGTCCGGTGAGGGTATGATAAAAATCGGCGATGCCATTCAAGATGTATTGCACAGCCAATGCCGCCAGAACCAAACCCAAAATACGAGTAATGATGTGCATCACACCGTCACCAAGCCGGGTCATGACTCGCTCTGCCATGAACAAAGTTGGCCATGCGATCAGATAAATGATAAATATAACACTGGCAAGCATTACAAGACGGGTTTTGTCTTCTCCAACCTGAGTAGCAAGCAATAAGATAGTCGCAATCGTACCGGGGCCCGCCAACTGCGGAATGGTCAACGGGAAGATTGCGACATCTGCGCTTGCCAGGTCTACGGATTCTCCTTGAATGGGAGAGCGGTTCCCCATGAGCATGGGAAAAGCAATGACGAATAGAAGAATCCCGCCGCTGATGGCAAACGCCTGAACAGACACTCCCATATAACTTAAGAATGCCCGCCCTACGAATAAGAAGAACATTGCCACGGTAAATGCCGCTATCACTGCACGGGTTAAGACTGCGCGCTTTTTTGCCGCGTCCATGCCGCTGGTTACAGCAACGAAAACCGGCGAGACCGCCAGTGGGTTTATCATTACAAATAGAAGCCCGAAGGCGGTTAGGGCAAATTGGGTAAGGTCACTAGACATGGGAACTTTCCAAGTATGAGATGTGAAAACGAGATTTATAATTCGTTGAATTATATGTGAAAGTTTGCTAATTTCATACCAAGGAGATAGATATGCCGGTTCATGGAACGCACAACGCTGTGCAGGATGATCGCAACGAAAAGGTTTTGATCTATGTGAATGGGGAATTCTTTCCGCGCAATGAAGCGAAGATATCGGTATTCGATAGCGGATATTTAGTGGGGGATGGAATTTGGGAAGCGCTTCGATTACATGACGGGGTGTTGGTCTTCCTCGATGAGCATTTGGATAGGCTGTGGCAGGGCGCCGCAACTGTCGGCATGGACTTGAAGATGACCCGCGAAGAACTCACCGAGAAAATCTGGGATACGCTCAAAGCCAATGACATGCACGATGGTGTCCATGTCCGCTTTATGGTGACACGCGGTACAAAGAAGACTCCCTCGCAAGACCCACGCCTGACGGTAACAGGCCCCAACTTGGTGATTATTCCTGAATACAAACTTGCCAGCCCTGATTCCCGCAGCCGTGGTGTGACATTATTTACCAGCACCATCCGCCGCGGCTCACCAGATTATCTTGATCCACGCTTGAATTGTCATAGCAAACTGCATGAAGTAATGGCGCTCGTCCAGGCTATTGAAGCGGGCGCGGATGAAGCTCTTATGCTCGACATTCACGGATTTGTTGCCACATGCAATGCGACCAACTTTTTCATGGTCAAGAACGGCGAGGTGTGGACATCGACTGGTCAATATTGCATGAACGGTATTACACGCGGCAAGGTGATCAAAGTCGCTACGGATAATGGTATTCCCTGCCACCAGAAAAACTTCTCACTGTTCGATGTCTACGGCGCGGACGAGGCGTTTGTTACGGGCACGTTTGGCGGGTTGACTCCAGTCGTCAAAGTGGATGGGCGTGTGATCGGCTCTGGTATAAAGGGCGCAATGACAGAAAAGCTTACAGCCTTGTATCAGGCTGAGATACACAACTCAGTTTTGGCTGAGAAAGAAGCGCAGTAGTCATGTCTAAGATAACAAGAATTTGCTTGTGGAGCGGCCCACGGAATGTATCCACGGCGCTGATGTATTCCTTTGCTCAACGAAGTGATTGCAAAGTTTTTGACGAACCGTTGTATGCGCATTATCTTTCAAAAATACCCGTGCGGGCGAATCATCCCGGCGAAGATGATGTGATTGCAACGATGGAGAATGATGGCGAGAAGGTTGTCCGCGATCTGATTTTGGGCGACCATGGCAAGCCGGTTCTTTTCTTCAAACACATGGTGCATCATTTGCTGCAACTTGACCGCGCTTTTCTAACTGAAACCGTCAATGTGTTGTTGACGCGTGACCCGGTGGAGATGCTGCCAAGTTTTGCGCCGCAAATGCAGAACTTGGGGCTGCGCGATGTGGGCTATAAACAGCATGTTGAGTTGTTGGATTATTTGAAGTCGATCGGGCAGAACCCGCCGGTGTTGGATTCAAAGCAAATTCTTTTGAACCCGCGCAAAGTGTTGGGTGAGTTTTGTGAGCGCATTGAAATTCCATTTGATGAAGCGATGCTGCATTGGGAAATGGGTGCGCGCCCTGAAGATGGTTCTTGGGCAAAGTTTTGGTACAAGTCAGTTCATAAATCGACTGGGTTCGGGCAGTATGTTCAAAAGAGTGAGCCATTCCCCGAAGCGTTGCAACCATTGTTGGAGGAATGCCAACCTTATTACGAGCAGTTGAATGAATTGGCAATTAAGGCATAATAGAGGGAATGGTTAAAGAATTCTATACTCAACGCATCAAACGCGGACTCGTCCGCAGACTTACTTTGCTCAAAGTGGCTTCCGTTGCTCGTGAGGTGGCTCGCAAAGAACCGCAACCCAGCGGCGCGCCGGTTGTATTCTTTAAAGCATCCACCGGCATTGACGATCTTTCGTGGAACAGCGGTTTCCATTTATTAACGACATGGGCATTGCGCTTGCAGGGAATTCCGGTGGCGTATTTTTCCTGCAATTCAGGCATGAGCAAATGTGTACTGGGTACAAATCGCGATACTCCGCAAAAGGAAATGCCTTGCAAGTCTTGTGTGATGCAGAGCAAGGCATTGTATAAGGGCATTGGGTCACAGGTTGAAGGTCAAAGGTCACAGGTTGGTTGGTTCACCTTTAGCCGTGATCTCGAACTTGAAAAAGCCATTCGCAACCTGAACATCGAGCAACTATCACGCTTCACGTTTCACGAACTGCCCCTCGGTGCGCTTTGCCTGCCAGGTCTGCGCTGGGTCTTGCGCATCCACCATTTGGTAGATGACGAAAACACCCGTTATCTTTTGCGCGAGTACATTTTATCCGCGTGGAATGTGGCGCGGAAGTTTTCAGATTTTCTCGATCAGACTCAGCCCCGAGCTGTAGTGGTGTTTAACGGACAATTTTTCCCCGAAGCGACGGCTCGTTACATCGCCCAAAAACGCGGGTTGCGCGTCATCACCCATGAAGTAGGTTTACAGCCTGCCACCGCATACTTCACCGAAGGCGAAGCAACAGCGTACCCGATCCACATCCCTGATGAATTTGAACTGAGTGAGGCACAAAATATCAAACTTGATGCCTACCTTGCCAAGCGCTTTCAAGGCGATTTTACAATGGCAGGCGTTAAGTTTTGGGCAGAGATGAAGGGCTTGGACGAGAGTTTCTTAAAAAAGGCGGCGGGCTTTAAACAGATCGTGCCCATCTTTACTAACGTCATCTTCGATACCAGCCAGCCGCATGCCAACACCGTCTTTGAAGATATGTTCACCTGGCTGGATATGGCGTTGGAGGTCATCCGCAAAAATCAGGATACGTTATTTGTCATCCGCGCGCACCCCGACGAAACACGGGTGAGAAAATCGAGCCGTGAAACGGTTGAGGGTTGGGTAAACAGCCGCGAGGTCCAGAAAGAGCCGAATGTCATTTTTATCAGCCCGCGCGAAACGCTCAGTTCCTACGAGTTGATCCAAAAATCCAAATTTGTCATGATCTATAACTCCACCATCGGCTTGGAAGCCTCCATTTTGGGGGCGGCGGTTTTATGCGCTGGCAAGGCAAGGTTTACACAATATCCCACCGTGTTCTTTCCGCAGACAGTGGATGAAGTGCGAAGAACCATGCAAGGGTTTTTGACAACAGAGAAGATCGAAGTTCCTGCTGAGTTCAAGCGCAACGCACGGAGATTTTTGTACTATCAGTTGTATCGCACATCCCTGCCGTTTGGAGATTTTCTTGAACCGTCTGTGCGGGTAACACAGACAAAGCTCAAACCCTTTACATTTGACGCATTGCTCAACTCAAAATCAATACAGGTTGTTTTAGAGGGCATTCTAAACAACGGTGATTTTCTTTTGAAAAGCGAGTAACAAAAAAGAGGCAAAGGATAAAACCTTCGCCTCTTTTGATTTAATCCAGATCAAGTACCGGGTATGTATTTTTGTTCCCACTCGGCAATCGCAGCGCGGATGGCATTCTTCACATTGGCGTCAGGCACATCGTCAATCGTTTCGTAGACTACGGTACCGATGTGAACCTGCAAGCCGCCTTGCAATGTATCTTTTAACTGAACACCCATCTCTGCAAGCGGCGTTCCATCAATCCTTGCTTGCAAAACCCGATCGATCTGTTGAACCATGCTCAACAATTTATATTCCATTTCCGCATCCATTTTGGGTTTATTGGAATTTAATGAAATTGTCAGCGGAACCGGCTTCACCTCGGCGTGAGGGGCGACTGTCTGAGACGGGGGAAAAGACTTTGATGGTGGAGGAGGCGGGAGATGCGTACTTTTTACCGGCGTTGAAACATCACGAGCGGGTTCCATGGGGCGTGGTTCTGTTGTTGTACCTTCCAACCAGGGACGGATGTGATTGATCAATTCGATCAGTCGTTTGCGCTTTTCCGGGGTAAGCGGCGCGGTCAAAGGCTGACCATCCATATAAACCCTCATATGTTGCCCATCGTCGTTCTTTAGGCTCAACATCGACGAAGATTCAACCATGGGATTTTTTTGATACTCAGCCTCCAATGCGCGGGCTTCCTCCAATTTACTATTGGCATCTGCAATTTTTCGATCTGTCTCGGCTTTCAATATCTTCATCTTCTGATCAATCCCCTCAAGCTTCTTATTCGCATCAATGTTCATATTGAAATAGCCAAGCCCGCCGCCGATCAAAAAGACCAGCAGCCCCAACCCCCACAATACCAGGGTCGGAAGAGTAGTGGTGGCGAAATCAAACTGCATGTTAATTCCTTTCGAGCGGCTGGCATTTTGGGCATACATGAGTGCCGCGCTGCCCTACCGTCAGCTTTTGAATCTCAGTACCGCAGACAAGGCAGGGTGTGCCTTCGCGGTCATACACACGAAAATGATTTTGATATTCGCCTCCGCGATAGACCCAATCAATGCTGGCTCCATTCCGGCGGATGCCTTCTCTTAAGACCGACCGTATCGCCTCACACAACGCCCCGGCTTGTTTCAGCGTTACAGCATCAGACAACCCGAGAGGATGCAGCTTCGCCATGTGTAAAGACTCATCTGCATAGATGTTGCCAACACCTGCAAGAAACGTCTGGTCTAACAACAACGGTTTTAGTTGACGGCTGCGCTTGTGTAAATTCTCATACAGCCATTTGGGTGTGAATACCCTGCCAAGCGGCTCAGGTCCTAATTTACCCAAAACAGTTTCGGGGGTATCCGTCAGCCAAACCCGCCCAAACTTGCGTGTATCGTTGAATGCAAGGTAACTTTCCTCGCCGCGTCTGCCTTTCAAGGCAAGGATAAGGCGGTCGTGCTTTTCTGCACTAATTTTACCTTTTCTTACGGCAAGATCGCCACTCATCCGCAGATGAATTAGCAAACTGTAATTTTCAAGGCGAATGACCAGGTACTTTGCCCGCCGTGAAACGCCAAGAACCTTTTGCCCCTGAATTCGCTCTTTGAACTGTTTGGGAGAAGGCGTTGCAACGGTTTTCGCCCAACGCACGTCTGCCGAGACGATAACTCGTCCGATCACATCCGGTTCGATGGTGCGGGCTACGGTTTCAACTTCGGGAAGTTCAGGCATGGGTGCGCTTGTACTTACTCGTTAAACATCTCACCCACCGAGCGTCCCTCGTGAGCGCGGCGAATGACCTCCCCCAACAACGGGGCAATGGATAGAACCGTGATCTTCCCATTGAGCAGCTTCATCTTTGCTTCTGAGATGGGCACTGAATCGGTGGTGATGATCTGTTTAATTTCCAAAGCCGCCAGCCGTTCTGCCCCCGGACCGGAAAGAATGGGATGTGTGAACATCAGGTAAATATCACGCGCACCGTTCTTTTTTGCCACAGCAACAGCCTGGGCAATGGAACCGCCCGTATCCACCTCATCATCCACAATAATGACATCCCGATCTTTAACATCGCCGATCAGGGTCAATGCCTCGGCTTTGGCATCATTGCCCTGCCGGCGCTTTTCGATGAAAGCGATCGGCATATCCATATCGGCGGCGTAATTACGTCCTTTTTTTGCAAAACCCAAATCTACAGAGATGACCACCGGGTCTTTCATATTTGGGCGCAATTTTTCGTTGATGTACTCCACCATTAGATGAGACGCGGTCAATACATCACCAGGAATCGAGAAAAAACCCTGAAGTTGCCCCGCATGTGGGTCGAGGGTCATATAACGGTCTGCGCCCGCCACTTCGATCATATCTGCCACCAACCGTGCTGTAATGGGCACACGCGGCTGGTCTTTCTTATCCGAGCGTCCATAACAAACGTACGGGATCACCGCTGTGATCCGTGCCGCCGAATCCAGCTTCAAGGTCTGGATCATGATAAGCAGTTCCATCAAGTTGCGGTGTACCGGCGAAGTGGTGGTCTGGATCACATACACATCCTGTCCGCGTACACTGCCGCCCAACTTAATAAATAAATTCTCGTTCGGGAACTCAATCACCTCACGACCACTCAAAGGCAGGTCGAGATAATCGGCGATCTTTTTTGCAAGTTCCGGCGAACCAGTTCCGCCAAACAGCTTAATGCCGCCATACACTTTCAAATCGTGATGAACATGTGCCATAATTATTGCTTCTCCTTAATTTTCATATCCCATTCCGAGCGCAGCATACTCATAATCAGTACATCGTCGTATTTTCCATGTTTGTAAACCGCCTCGCGCATCCTGCCTTCCAGTACAAAGCCCGCTTTCTCATAAGACCGCACAGCACGGACATTCTCTGAATACACCCGCAAAAAAATGCGGTTCAAGTTCAAGGTTTCAAAACCATGTTTCAACAACAGGGTCATGGCTTCAGCGCCGTAGCCTTTATTCCATTCCTCTTTTGCGCCGATCATAATGCCTAATTCACCGCTGCGGCTCACAACATCCATATCAAATGCGCCGCAATTCCCGATCAGTTTCCACGCCTTGCCCTTGCGTATTTCAATGGCAAGGGGTTTCTGGTTTGGGTCGGCTTTTGAAACACGCTCCAGCCATTCCTCTTCATCTCTTAGTGACAAGGGCACACGCATCACCAGCCCCGCAGTCACTTCCGGGTCGTTTACCCATTCATGGAATTTTTGTACATCTTCCCGTTCTACTGCACGCAAACGCACTCGCTTGCCATAAATGATGCTCATACAGCGCTCCCATTCAAAAGACTGCTTGCCGCTTCCCACGGCGATACTTTTCTTTGAACAACTGCCTCAAGCGCCTGCTCATACGCCTGAGCCGTAGTTGTCTCTTGAAACTTTTTCATCAAGCCTTCACGGAGCAGCGCCTCTAACTCGACCTCAAGCCGGGTACGCTCACGAAGAGCCCAACCGCCGCTGGAGCGTAGATGCGCCGCGTGCTTCGTGATCGTCTCAACCAATTCTGCGATACCAGCCCCTTCTGTTGAGATCGTGCGCTGAATGGACGGAATCCACAAAGCGCTGGCAGGGGTTGGTTTTGGAGCTGCAACGCCCATATAGGTGCCATGGTGTTTGAAAACCCGCTCAGTGGGATGTGCCAATTCCAGCATGGTCTTCAACGCCTTTTCGGTATTCTCCACGCCGGGTCTATCGGCTTTGTTGACCACAAGAATATCCGCGATCTCCAAAATACCCGCCTTAATTGCCTGGATGTCATCCCCAAGCCCGGGAGCTTCCACAACCAACGTGGTATGAGCGAGGCGGGCAATATCCACTTCACTTTGCCCCGCCCCCACGGTTTCCACGATCACCACATCAAACCCAGCGGCATCAAAAACCTGAACCACATTCGCCGTAGACTGTGCCAACCCGCCCAACGAACCGCGTGAAGCCATCGAACGGATGAAAACATTCGGGTCGCCGGAAAGGTCACGCATACGAACACGATCCCCCAGCACCGCCCCACCCGTGAAAGGGCTGGAGGGGTCCACCGCTACAATGGCAACCCGTTTATCTTCCTTCTTACGGTAATGCAACGCCAACTGATTCACCAGTGACGATTTCCCCGTGCCGGGTGCGCCAGTGACACCGATGAGGTGTGCCCTGCCGGTGTGAGGGAAGAGTTCCATCAATGCCAGACGCCCCTCTTCCGAATTGTTTTCCACTTTGGTCAACATTCGGGCAAGAGCGAGCCTTTCACCATTGAGAACTGCCTGAGGGGTGGTCATTAAAATTCTTGATTCCTTGGTCTTAAGAACAAAACACAGAGCGGTTCAAGCTCTGTGTCTTTATATAAACCTATCCGGCAACCGCCAGTTTAATATCGCGGATAATATCCTCAGTATTTGCACCGGGTCCGTAAACACCAGTGACACCCATCGCTTTTAAATTTCCAAGGTCTTCATCAGGGATGATGCCCCCAAAAACACCTTCACATGAGATTGTCCGTTCGCATGTAATAATTCCATCACACGCGGGGCAAGCGCCATGTGCGCCCCTGAGAGAACAGACAAGCCAACAACATCCACGTCCTCTTGCAGCGCCGCCTCGGCGATCATCTCTGGTGTTTGGCGCAAGCCGGTATAAATCACTTCCATCCCGGCATCACGCAATGCACGGGCTATCACCTTTGCGCCACGGTCGTGTCCATCCAACCCGGGCTTTGCTACCAACACTCTGATCTTCTTTTCTGTCATGGTTCCTCCAATGGGAGAGTTGACGGCATTATACTATGTATCATTATTAGGTCATTTGAACTGAATTCATGATACCAGTGTAAAATTGCACGACTCTATACAAAAAAAACAAGGCGATGGAATGATGGCATCCAAAGAAACAGAAAATATAAAACCGACCATTACAAAGCACTCCTCTGAATTTCAGAAGGATGTATACGCCTCAACCCCAATCGGGGAACTGGTTCTGTTTGCCCTGGCAGTTTTACAAGCCGAAGCCTCGCCCGTGCCAGTGGAAGAGATCGTCTCGACCTGTTTCAGACTCTTCCCAAACAGTTTTTCCCTCAAGAACTACTTCTACTGGCCCGACTCTGCGCTGGTGGCACGTCAATTGCAAAATGCCAAAGAGAGAGGTGTACTCAAGGGCAGCCCCAGTGAGGGTTATGAGCTAAAAGGCAGTGGAAAACAAACTGCAAAACAGACGGCAAAAGTTCTGAATGTCTCACTTCCCATTCAGCCGAAGCCGGTAGTGGAAGTGGTTGAAGCGGCAAAGGTTGAAGAGAAAACTGTTGTTACAGAAGAAAAGAAGGCGCCTGCCAACGCGGTAAAAAAGCCAGCAGAGAAGAAACAGCCTGTTAAGCAAGAAGCCGCAAAGCCAAAGACACAGAAGAAAAGCCTAAAAGCAGTAACGCCGGTTAAGGCAAAGCCGACACAAAAGCCCCAGGCGGTAGAGAAAAAGAAAATCGCTAAACCTGTGGCAAAGGCAAAGCCAACAAAACCTGAGGTGAAAGCAAAGACAAAACCTGCACCCAAGGCAAAGCCAGCGCCCAAAGCAAAGCCAGCGCCCAAAGCAAAGCCAGCGCCTAAAGCCAAACCTGTTTCTAAACCAACAGAACCTGCAAAGGCAAAAGCAACGCCTAAAGCCAGCCCTGTTTCCAAGCCAACAGAACCTGCAAAGGCAAAAGCAACGCCTAAAGCCAAACCTGTTTCTAAACCGGTTGAAACCACAAAAGCAAAGGCGCAAAAAGTAAAAGCAGAAACGCCCAAGCAACTCTCAATGGAGTTGGCTCCGCTCCCAGTGAAAGAAAAGGCAAAGGCTCCAGCGACCCAGCCCAAAGCGAAGAAAGAGCCGCTTCCTCCAGTTGAGAAGAAACCTCTCAAGGTTGAAACGCCCGCTCCTGCTGCCGTATCCAAAGAAGAGAAGGTCAAGGCGGCGAAGGTCATCAAACAGGTGGAACATTCGGATGCGTATCAGTTATACCGGCGCAATGGCAAACGCGCACAGATCGGCGAATTCGATTTTAGGAATATGCTGTTCGCCACAATGGAATCGTCGGCTGAGACGTTGAGACGGAATTTGGACCTGTTCAAACGGTACGCGGAAATTCACTTCCGCACAGACCTGGTTGCCTTCCTTGAATTTTGTGAAGAGAATTTTTCAGCGTTATTAACGGTGAAAGTTAAAGGTAAAAAATAAGCATGGCAGTTAGCAGTAGAAAATTACAATACGCCGACCGTGTTGCGATCCAACAGGCAGACCAGGCGATTCGCAAAGATGTATTCCGCGCATTGGTGGAGATCATTACCAACAGCAATGATAGTTACCTGCGTCTTGAACAATCTGGCTGGTCTGTTAGCGGCGAGATCTATATTGATGTATGGCGCAAACATAAGAATTCGGTTGTTCGCATATGGGATAACGCCGAGGGCATGAATGATTCGCGCATGGATAAAGTGGTTGGAACCTACGGCGAAGCCACCAGCGGCATTAAGGAAGATAAGAATGTACGCGGCATGTGGGGGCGCGGATTAAAGGATTCGATCTTTGGTCTGGGGTATGGGTATGTGCGCTCGTTTCGGGGCGGCAATTTTTACTCCTGTTCGCTGCTGGTTAAGAACGGCGTGCCAACCTTTTCGCTTGATGAACCCACCCGCGCCCTTGTGCCCATGCGTCAGGAATATGGGATATTGGAAGGCAACGGCACGGTCATTGAGATCATCATCTCGCGTGATGATGTAAAAGTGCCGCAATTTGATAACTTTCGCAATTACTTGCAACGCCATTTTGAGCTTCGCCCCATTATGAGCAATCCGCGCCGCAAGATCATTCTGCGTGAAATGACGGCGAACAACAGCGTGAAGCAGGAGCATGTGCTCAGCTATAAAGCCCCCAAGGGTGAAAATGTTTTGAATGAGCGTATAAAAATTTCCGGCTTTCCGGCAACCGTAAAGTTGGACTTGTACCGTTCTGCCATCCAACTTTCCACTCGCGGCGAAGAAGGCGATTACGCCGATGGTGGTCTTTTGGTGATCAGCAAGGGTATGGTGCTTTCATTAACCATGCTCAAATACGAAAATGACCCCGTGGCGGCATATTTTTACGGTTCGATGCAATGCGATTACCTGCACGACCTGCTCAAAAATGACGAACCGGTGCTCACCGCCACCCGTGACGGTATCAACTGGTCGCACCCGTTTGCCAAGGCGTTGAAACTTGCAATAGAAGCAAAACTCGAACCGTTGATCGAAAAAGAACGCAAACACGCCTTACGCGAAGAACAAACCAAGTTAGATAAGCAACTGCGCCAAAAGATCAACCGCGCCCTGCATGAGTTGAACCACATTGCATCTGCCGAGTTGAGCAACCGCAGAGATGGCGATGCCCGAATCTTTTTACCTGATTCAGGCATGGCGTTCAGCCCTGAACGGGCGTATGTACAAACCGGACGCACACTTTCACTGACCCTGTACGCCGACCTGACAAAAAATATTCCAGCCAACTCGGTGGTAAATATCACCTCAAACAATGAAGAGGTGATCGTGCTCACCCCGCAGGTGGCGCTCAAACCAAGCAAGACAGACCCAACCATTGGCGAAGCTACGGTGCGAGTGGAAGGACGGCAGGTGGGCGGCGAAGGGTTGATCACAGCCACGCTTGGCAAACTCCACGCACAAGCCATGGTGCAGGTGCATTCCAAAAAAGAAGTTCTGGTAGAGCCGCCCACTCGCAGCAAAAGCGCCCTCTTCAACGACATCCGCTTTGACGACCGCATGGATCCGCGCCAGCGTGTTTATTTTGACCGTGTGAATTCAAGCATCGTCATTGCCACCAATGCCCCCTCGGTAAAAATGTATTTGGATGAGAACAACCGCCTCGATACATCTGTGCAGGGGCAGGTGCTTCTTGCAGAACTCGTCGCTGAAGCCGTGTGCCGTGAGATCGCCCGCGAGGGTGTGGAGAAGGGCAAATTCCTCGTGCTCGAAGGCTCCGAAGCGGATGCGATCCAAAATCACTTCATCCGTTTGCAAAACCGTTATTCGCACCTGATCCACGAACATATCGTCACAATGAATTAAAAAAAGACGGATGGGAGTTTACCCATCCGTCGAAACGAACAACTATGTCGGGGAAGGAGGCGACAAGAGCAGCCTTCCTTTCGTTAGGGGAACGTCTGGTGCAAAAGCCGGGCTTCGACCAGGTTATGGCGTATCGCCCTTCCCGTCGGTGTGTAGTTCAGGTGGTGTATCGATCGCAACCTCCTTTCTATTTCCTACTTCCATAGTACAACAAAATAAAACCTTTACATTAAAAAAACTTATTAGTTTTGCAATGGATTGTTCAGTCAAGTCGTTTGCGCGTAAACCAATATAAAATTTCTTTATGGATCGGGTACAAAGGCAATATCCATGCCCCATACCAAAAACCGGCATGATTGGTCATCAATTGCCGCGCGCGTCTTAAGACAGATCGGTCGAATGAAAGCGGCAGAGAGAGCAATTCTTCCAGACCTGGCTTGAGAGTGCTGCCTGTCAATTTTTTCAGCAGGCGAAACTCAAGCTGCCACGCATCCAACTCGCCATAAACAGAGATCGCCGTCGCCGCACCTTGTTGTAAATGACGCGCCTCGTGTACGAACAAAGTCCATGCACGCGGATTAACCAGCGCGGACTCTTCTGTGTAGTGAACCTTGTTCAAATAAAAGGCTTTGCCCCACACCCAAAACGCTCCCACACTTTTCCGCGCCCGCTTCAACCCCACCCGAACCTGCTTCTCTTTCACAAAGCGCACCGCCGCTGCACCCTCTTCGGAAGACGCCGCAACTTTCTCAAAATACCGCTCCCGCCACTCTGAACGTTTCATATTAATACAGTGAGTTATCCATGATGCCGCGCAGGAACTGTGTCAATTCGCCCATGCCCGAATCGCCGAGGGTTACATCGTCACTGGTTGCAATCATCTTTCGTCCACCGCTTTCAATTTCCACATGATAGAGAAAGCAATCGGCACATCCGGTTTCAGTTTCCACCGGATTAAACTTTAGGCTTGAAATAAGTTTCACAAGAGATTCAAGCTCATCTTCGGTAAGTTTACCTTCCACGGTGTTTTGCCTGATTTCGTCTGTGACCACAAAATCACCGTCCGAATCGATCTTGATGGTACGCACCAACCCATCGAAACCACCCGAAAGATTCATTTTGATAGACCAGCCATCTGCCAATTCGGGGGCGGTGTACGTAACACCTCCATTTTCGGAACAGGCTGCGAGTATGATTGTAAAGAATAAGAACGCAATACTAAAACGTTTAAACATGAGCTTCTCCTTGAATACCGCAAAGCATAGCAAGAAATCGGGCAGGACGCAACATTAAATTCATGATAGCTCTTGAGAGTTGAATACGTTAGAATCAGGCGTGAGGACTTATGAGAAAAGTAGCGATTCTTGGAATTGGTCAAACAAAAGTAGATGAACACTGGGATAAATCTCTGCGTGAACTTGGCGGAGAGGCGGCATTTCTCGCCATGCAGGATGCCGGTGTTGAAAAGGTGGACGCGCTGTATGTTGGGAACATGCTCTCCCCCATGGTCAGCGGACAAAATCAACTCGGCGCCTTCTTTGGCGATTGGATCGGGTTGTGGAAACAGGAAGCAGTTAAGATCGAAGCGGCTTGTGGTTCAGGCGCTGCAGCGTTTCGTTCTGCACTCATGGCAGTCGCTTCGGGAGATGTTGAATCCGCATTGGTGGTGGGTGTCGAAAAGATGACCGACAAAGCAGGCAGAGACGTTACCGCCGCCCTTGCCACCGCCGCCGATGCAGACTATGAAGTAGAGCAGGGCATTTCATTTGTGGGGATCAATGCCCTGGTGATGCGGCGGTACATGCACGAGTTTGGCTGGAAGCACGAAGACTTCGCACCGTTTTCGATCAATGCCCATGCCAACGCCATGCACAATCCGTATGCGCGTTTGCATGAAAAAGTGAATGTTGAAAAATTTGAGAAGTCTTCGATGGTGGCAACACCGATCAACCTGCTGGATGCCTCACCCGTGGGAGACGGCGCGGCGGCAGTGGTAATCGTCCCTGCCGAGAGGGTGATGCGCCAGCCAAAGATCGTGGTGGCTGCCTCTGCCTCTGCTACAGATTCAATTGCAGTTCACTCTCGCAAAGACCCCATGTTTCTGAATGCGGCGTATTTATCCTCCAAAAAAGCCTATGAGATGGCGGGCATCACACCGAAAGACATTGATATATTTGAACTGCACGACGCCTTCTCCATTATGGCGGCGCTTTCATTGGAAGCAACCGGTTTTGCCGAGCGGGGTCAGGGGGTGAGGCTTGGGCTGGAGAATCAGATCGGGATCAAGGGCAGCATCCCCGTCTGCACCCGAGGCGGGCTGAAGGCGCGCGGTCACCCTGTAGGCGCCACGGGAATGTATCAGATCGTGGAAGTTACCCAGCAGTTGCGTGGAGAATGCGGTGCAACCCAGGTGGATGGTGCCGCGCTAGGCATGGCACAGAATATTGGCGGTTCTGGTGCCACCATCCTGACGCATTTATTAAGACGCGAGTAAACATTGCAGTTTCATATTATTAGGTGTTTCAAAGAAACGTTGTTACGGGTTTGCACTAGAATTATCTCACCTTTCATTTATGCAAGGAGGATGATATGGTTCCCGAAAAACGAAAACTGGCTCGTAAAAACTTTACCTATTACATGCGGGTATTGGATCGAAATACCGGAAGGCTGATCGGTCAGATCACTGATATTAGTACCGGCGGTTTTAAGCTGGAAAGTGCAAAGCCGCTTCCTGTAAACACAGAAATGTCCCTGTGCATTGACCAGGTGGGGCAGATCTCAAACAAATCGGTTATCTATTTTTTAGCCTGTGCCCGCTGGTGCGACAAGGATATTTACGACCCCACCATCTACAATGTCGGGTTTCAACTTTTGGATATGAGTCCGGCAGATTATGATGTATTCGTAAAAATGTTCAATATGTATGGTGAAAAAAAAGCAAGCCATCACAAAGCCAATTCTGATTACATTTGGGGATAAACTTTTGAATATTGAGCGCCCTGCCCTCTCAGGCAGGGCGTTTTGCTATTAACGATTTGATAAACAAAAACGTGTAAAATTGCCGCCATGAAAACAATTATTGTCTGGATAATTCGCGGCGTCATCAAGCTTATAGCAAATGTTAAGATCAGCGGGTATGAAAACCTGCCAAAGGGCGGCGGGTTTGTGATCGCAGTAAATCACCTCGGCTTTTTAGATGCGCCGCTGGCATATTATGCGCTCAATGATTGGAACCTCTTTATCCCGGTTGCAGAGAAGTGGGCGGAAAATCCCATTTTGCGGTGGTTGGGCAAACACCTCAACGCCATTTTTATAGACCGTTTCAACCCCGACCTGAAAGCCATGCGCGAAATGATGAAGCGAATGGAAGAGGGGCAGACCCTCGTGATCGCGCCCGAAGGCACCCGCGCCCGTGATGAGAAAATGGCACAAGGCAAGCCCGGGGTTGCTTTCCTCGCCGCCCGCATGGGGTGGACAATTGTGCCCGTTGCGATGATCGGAACCGAAGACCGCCTGGTTATTCAAAACTTGAAGCGTTTCAAAAGAACACACATACACCTCTCAGCCGGAAAAGCATTCACCCTGCCGCCCTTCCCGAAAGAGAACCGCGAAGAAAAGCTGCAAGAATATACAGATGAGATCATGTGCCGCGTTGCCGCCATGCTCCCTGAGCATAATCGCGGATTCTACGCAGAACACCCGCGCTTGAAAGAATTATTGGCTGAAAATAAATGAGCGCATTTCTGCGTTTTTGTGCGAGAAAAGTTCTACCCCTCATCGCAGATATTGAAGTTCATGGCGACGTGAGCAAACTGCCTAAAGAAGGCGGGTATATGCTTGCCGCCAATCACCTGGGGCGGTTGGATTCATTGGTCGTGTATTATGTGCTTGATAACAACGACCTCATCCATCCACTCACAGATAAATACAAAAAATATTGGTGGGGAAGAATGGCGGGTAGAATTTTCAACGTCACCTGGCTGACGCGCGGCGAAGCGGATATGAGCGCCATGAAAGAATTTATCTCACGCCTGAAAAAAGGCGCGGTAATGGTCATTGCCCCCGAAGGCACACGCTCGAAAACCGCAAGTTTGCTCAAAGCCGAACCTGGCGCAATTTATATCGCAAGCTCTGCAAAGGTGGGGATCATTCCTGTAGCGCTCAGCGGCACTGAAGATGCCGATGTATTGCAGCGTCTGAAAAAATTCCAGCGATTGAAGATCACGATCTCCACGAATGGGGAAATATTTTATCCACCTGATATTAAATCTGCCAAAGGCGCCGAGCGGGATGCTCTGTTACGCGAATCCATTGATGAATTGTTCTGCCGTATTGCGGCATTATTACCTGAAAGTTATAGAGGCTATTACAAAGATTTTCCAAGGGTGAAAGAACTGTTACAAAGGTAGTAGAGCTTCAAGGGGGCAAAGGTTTTAAAGTGCCAAGGTTCAAAAGTTCAGCGTTCAAAGGTTCAAAGGTTCAGAGGTTGATGGAGGAGATGAATGGAAATAACAAGTAACCGTGATGATAAAGGCTTTCGTAAATTGTTGGTTTGGCAGCGGACGCATGAATTGGTCTTATCTCTTTACAAGATGACCGAAAAATTCCCAAAGAGCGAAATGTTTGCACTTACTTCACAACTCAGACGGGCAGTTGTTTCCATCCCTGCAAATATTGCAGAAGGTCAGGCGCAGGGACAAAAGCTCAATTTGCCCGCTATTTGGATATTGCTAAAGGCTCGTTATCCGAAGTTGAGTATTACCTTGTACTTTCAAAAGACCTGAACTACATCAGCCCTGAAACCTACAATAAACTCGAAACTCTTCGCAGCGAAGTTGGCTTTCTTCTCTATCGCCTAATCGCCTCAATGCGGAAATAAACCTCTGCACTTTTTTAACCTTTGTACCTCTGAACTTCTGTTCTTAACAGAACCTACAATCGCGCCTCTCCGCCTCGACAATAGCCTGGTCGCTGGACCAGAAGAAGTTTTCTTCGCTGATGGCTTGTACGAGTCCGCTGCGCTCCATCATTTGTTTGGCGTTGTCGTGAATGCCTGCAATCATGAGTGTGCCGCCATTTTTTTGCAAACGGAGGTGCAGCTTGTAAATCGCCTCCACACCGGCTGAGTCTATTAAAGGCACCCCGCGCATCGATAAGATCAACGCATGGGTTTCCCCCAAATCTGCAAAGGATTCGCTGAACTGGCTTGTTGCCGCAAAGAAAAGCGGACCCGTAAGAAACGCCACGCGCACATGTTTACATTTGCCTGCGGTTTCAATTCCCTTTTGTTTAAGCCGTTCCACATCCACTTCTTGAATGGTGATATCGATGCTGGCGCTTTTGTTTAAGAAGGCAGCGCCCATTAAGAATGATCCAAAAAGAATCGCGTTGGTCAGGCTCAAAATGATGGTGGCAAAGAACGCAACGCTGAAAGAGATGATATCGATTTTGAATTTATTGCCAAACATGAACTTGACTGCATTCACGTCCACCGAACGGACGGCAGTGACCATTAGCACCGCCGCCAATGCCGAAAGCGGAATCATCTCAAGGTAAGGCGCAAGTGTGAACAAGACCAGCATCAACATCAACGCATGAAAAATACCCGCCAAACGAGTTTGCGCGCCAGAGCGAATGGCAACTTTGGTGCGGATGATCCCAGAAGTGGTGGGGACTGCCCCAAAGAACGGCAGCAACATGTTGCCAACCCCCTGCGCAATGAGATGTTGATTCACTTGCAGGCGTTTACCGGTCAATTCTGCGCCGGTGGCACCGCAGAGCAAGGTTTCTACAGAGCCGAGCGCGGTGAGGGTTAAGGCTGGCGCAATAAATTGTGAAATGTTCTCCCACGGAATATCTGGAATGCTGAAACTCGGTTGCAGGAACAAGGTTCGGGGGATTGAGTCTATCAATGGGGCAGACCAGCCCAGAGCGGAGTTTGAGGCGGTGGCAACGATCAACGCCACGAGGCTGCCCGGAATCCGCTCATTCCATTTGGCGGGGTAGAGGAACATGATTCCCATCACAAACAAACCAATGATGAGGCTGTGTACATTGGGGGTGAGGTTGGGCGTGGTGAAGTAGCCGATCAGTTTTTGGGCAGCGGTGATGGTGGTAGCGGTGCGGATGCCGAGCAGCGGATCAAATTGACGGATGATGATAATGGCAGAGATGCCCGCCGTGAAACCGCTGATGACGGGCGAGGGGATGAAGGCGATGAAGCGCCCCATGCGAAACAGACCAATGCCCACGGTGAGCAAGCCCGCCATAAAGAGCGCCACCCACATGCCTTCGAGACCATATTGTTGCACCAGTACGATCAACACTACCGAGATGACGGCTTTTGCGCCGGTCATTTGATACGGCGCACCTGCCAGTAACCCAATGACAATTCCGCCGACGATGGAGGTGACCAACCCAGCGGCGGCGCTTGCACCTGAGGCAGCGCCAAAAGCAAGCGCAAGCGGCAAGGCGACCAATGCAACATTGAGACCGGCATAAAGGTCTTTGCCAAATTTGGCAAGCGAATAGTTTGAAAACTCGTCTTTGTACAGGCGAGCCAATGAACGTCTTGGCATAAGTTTTTCTCCAAACAGGTATTTCGCCAAAGGCGTTCATGCTCCCCCGTGCAACCTTTAGCTGATATCGGGCGGAATTTTAGCACAAACAACCATTAAAGAAATCCAGCAAAGTTTTTTGGCTCTCCCGTTTCTGGCGGGAATTTTTTTTACCACAAAGTGTCACGAAGGTACACAAAGGGGCAATTGTGGGCTTTTTCCTTTGTGACCCTTTGTCTCCTTTGTGGTCGAATAGAGGTTTCCCGTTAGGGTAAAGTGCCTGTTAGGGTATGAGGGCGAACTTGCAAGTTATTTTGCGTAAGTCCTATAAAATATATTTTTACTTTCTCTACCGTACATCCTGCCAATTTATGTCGTTGCGAGCCGCCGCTCTTGGTTTTCCCTGCACCGAACGCAGGACGGCGTGGCGGCGTGGCAACCTCATTTTCAACTGAGTTATCCCGCAAA
>Ga0172367_10002553_pt1 | contig 24781 bp, 26 predicted proteins | sample Lak10m_FD_114542 | JGI IMG/M metagenome (GOLD analysis project Ga0172367, IMG submission 114542) | Freshwater microbial communities from Kabuno Bay, South-Kivu, Congo - kab_022012_10m | ecosystem: Environmental > Aquatic > Freshwater > Lake | place: Democratic Republic of the Congo: South-Kivu...
AATATTTACTATCAAAGTATTTGCCTGAGACAAAGCAGTTACACTATTTACATATACATCACGCTGAGACTGATTCAAAACATTTTTGGTATTTTCTATTTGAGAATTTATGCTATCAATTCAAATTTTGGATTGTTCTACCTGAGATTTTGCTGTATTCAATTGTTCTTGTACGATTTTTTGTGTATCTTCTACTCCAGTATTTGTCCCATCCAAAGCCTGTTTTGCCAAATCGATATTTTTTTGTGATTGAGAAATTTTCTCTTCCATAGCTTTGATTTGTGCATCAAACATCGAAGAAGTACTGTCATACATCAAACTTGTAGATCATAAAATATTTGAAGCAGAATCATAATTTACTGCTAATTCCTTGCCATCTACAGCTCAAAGTAATTGTCATACATTTACATAATCTCATTTATCTACGTTTAGATTAACTATTTTACCAGGCATTTTAGGTCAAACAATAGTTGAATTTAATGCCTCAATATAACCAACATAACTATCTCATTTGATAAGTTGTCAGCTATAAACAGTGATTCATTTAATACTATTTTCTGTGATAATTTCTTCATTTTTACCACATCCAGCCAATAGTAAAACAGGTATAAAAAAAAGAAAATACAATTTGTTTTTCATATATTTCATTTAATTGGATAAAATCTTTACATTTTTTAAAAAATTCTATCTAATTTGATAACAGAAATATTAGACAAAAGAAAAAGACAGTTGAATTTCTAAATAACTTTTTTATACAAAAAATAATATTTACTTTCTTAAAAAGTTTAAATGACTAAAGCTAAAACAATTAAGCAAGAACAAATTGAAGAAATTACAAATGAACATTTCAAATTTCTAAGATGAGATTCAAAAGCAAAATGTGCCGACTTTTGAGGTATGATTCTAAAAGATATACAATTTAGGAGAAGAAATTTAAAATGAGTTTCATTTTTAAATGCAAAATTAACTAATGTAATTTTCTCAGATTGTAATCTAGAATGAACTAACTTTGATAATGCTAATTTAGATAATGTAGATTTTTGAGATTATGACGAATGAAGTAGTAACTTAAATCAATCAACATTCAAAAATGCTAAACTAAATAATATTCGATTTTCTAATTCATCATTAAAATGAACCAATTTTATTGGTTCAAATATTAATACAAATAAACTTAATGACAAACAAAAACGTGAAGCTATTATAACAGAAGAAGACTTTAGAAAATATCTAGAAAATTTACAAGAAAGCAAAAAACAATTAAACGAGACTAAAGAGCAATTAAAAGAAACTTGAAAAGAAAGAACAGAGGAATTTAAAACTGAATATGAAAAACTTGAATTAGACTATAAGATTGAAGAAACAAGATGGCTTGGATCAATTATAATTTCATTTGTTTTCCTAATCTTAGTTATTATCTTTCCTATTATAGCCAAAGTAAACAATTGATTCTGAAAACAATACTGAATTTTATTATTTTCATTTATATTTATATTTCCTTTATCAGCTTACTTAGGCATATTCGAAAAGAATACAAGAAATAATGAAATAACAGAATTAATCAAAAAGGTTTTTTTAATAATGGCTAAATATACGATTACTTTTTTCATATGAATTATTTTAATTTCAATTATATTCTCTATAATAATAAGTCTTCTAAACAAGATTGATACTAATATAGTTAAAAGTATAATAGAAATATTCAACTGGATTATGTGAGCAATAAATAATGCTGATCCTACTAAAAATATAGAGATTAATATATTTTCTGATATAAGTCATTATTTTTATCTCACTATTTTTTCATTAATCACTTTCATAACTTTTTCAGTACATCAGTATAGTAAGGTTAAAAGATTAAGAATTGAAACACAAAATAAGATAGCAATAATATCGTTGTATCAAGCTTTAAAAACAGAACCAAATATTGATCAAAAAATTTCATATTTTATGAATGATTTTTCTAATGTCATATTTTCAAAAGTCTATCCAGATAAACATGAAGATAAAAACTTACCAATTGATGAAATAAGTAGTATAATTGAATCTATATCAAAAATCAAAATGTTTAGTAAACAATAAAAGAAATTGAAAAGTTAAGAATAATCGTTATATTAAACAAATTCTTTTAAACCAATCTAACTAAATTTTAAAATGGATAAAAATACATTGCTTAGTGAACTTTCAAATATAAACAGTGATACTGATCTTCAAGAATTCTATCAAAAATACTTAGGTAAAAAATGAAGTATAGCTGAAGAATACAAAACTATGTGAAATCTTGATCCAGAAGAAAGAAAAACTAAATGACAATTTCTTACTGAGTTAAAAAACGAACTAGAAGCTGCATACAAAGTTAAAGAAAACGACTTTAGAATGTCTAGAATCAACGAATCATTAAATCAAGAAATCATTGATATAACTACTCCTTGATTAAACCTAGATAAATGACATTATACACTTATCACAAAAACTAGACGTGACGTAGAAGAAATGTTTAAAGCTATGTGATTCCATATAGAATACTGACACGATATAGTTTCAAAATACGAAAACTTTGTAGCTGTAAATATTCCTTTGACTCACCCTGCTACTGAAATGCATGATACTTTTTATTTAGAAGAGAAACAAACAAGTTGAGAAAATTTCATACTTAGAACTCATACTTCTTCTATGCAAAATATGCTTATCAAAAAATACTGAACTCCTCTTAAGGTAGTAGTGCCTAGTAAAGTTTACAGATATGAAAGTACTGATGCTTCACACGATACAGTATTTTGGCAAATAGAATGAATGATTATCGATAAAGATATTTCTATCGCTAACTTCAAACAAACTATGGCAGATATCCTTTCTTGAATCTTCTCTACTGAAATCAAAATCAGAATGAGACCTGCGTTCTTCCCATTCGTAGAACCAGGTTTTGAAATAGACGCAAGTTGTCCTATTTGTAAATGAGATGGTTGTAGCTTATGTAAACAAACTTGATGGATTGAAATTTTATGAGCTTGAATGATACATCCAAATGTATTGAAAGAAGCTGGATTAAATCCTGAGGAATACAAATGATTTGCTTTCTGAATGTGACTTACAAGACTTGTAGCTATCAGATACTGAATCAAAGACGTAAGACTTTTCACTAATTGAGATTTAAGATTCGTTAAAAGTTTTTAATTAAAAATATTTTTTCTAAAGAAAACCACGCTGTATAGCGTGGCGTTTTTTTATTTGAATAAAGCGTTAATTTTCTTTGCTAATGGAGCAGGTTCCGGGAAGTTAGGATTTATCATTTTCCCCAGTGCCTCTGGCATCCATGCTCAGGCTTTAACTTCTAGTTTTCTAAATTGTTCAGGATTAGACCTCATTTTAGCTAAATCTGCTAATTGTGGATCTGAATGCATTCTATCACTTCTTTCTACTCTATCAACCATTTTATTTTTGTTATTTATTAAATATTTTATCAAATTATATTCATACTCTAAGCTTATAAACATCTCAGACTTTCACAACATTTACACTGATTCTTCAATTAAATTTAGAATCTCAGATGTGATCATTCAGATACTTAGAAAGTTCTTTCATAGCATCAAAATATCATTGTGTCATTACCTCTACTTTATCTTTTATAGGGAAAAATTTAATATTTTTATCCACAATAGCAAAATCGAAAGACTTTCCACCTTTTGATAAAACAGATCTTATATGTTCCAACATTTTTGATTTCCATCTCAAAATTGCATAACCTGAGGTTTCAACATTTCATTGTAATGCATCTACCGATTGTTTGGCTGCTCAAGTTTTTACAACATTTCATTTTGTATCCAAATGAGTAGCTATAGCTGCACTTCCTCTAATTCAATCCAATGGCATTTTTATTTTTGTTTAGGTTTTAAAATTATTTACCTAAAATTTTATAGTTTTTTTATAAAATGTCAAATTTATTGACATATTAAATATAATAATTATATAGTAAACAATTTAAATTATCTAATTATCTAAACAATGGAAGATAATATAACCAGAGAAAAAGGGCGTGTTACTTGACTATGAATATCTAAAATTAGAGTTTTATTATGAGATCGAAATTTTTTACAACTTATAATAAAAGCACTAAATAGATTTAAAATAGAGATAGAAAACAACTGATTAAATAGTTGAGAGAAAGCAATACAAGAATGATTTGATTTACTTCAAGTTAAAACATTAGTAGCTAAATATATTGAAAAACTCAAAACAAAAGAGGAAATATCAGATGCAGAAAAGAAATATTTAATATCAATTTTCTCAAACCAGTCTTTTTTAGATGCAATGATGGAAGAAATACAAAATGATGAAGACAATCGTTTAAGATATAATAAATTCTTTAACCTATGACGAAATTCAACTGATAGTATCAAAAGAGATTTAGTTGATTTACTTTCTCTATCAGAAAGAAAGAAATTTACTGATAAACATGTTTTCAAAATATCATGGTCAGAACAAAATATTGATATATCAAACTGGGAAATAATCGAAACAAATTGAGTAAAAATTAGAACTAATCCAGAAATAATAATTGATTGAAAAGTGATATCACCAAGAACTATATTTGAGTTTATAGACTGAGAATATAAATGAACACAATTATTTAAACCTGAAACTGTTTATAAACTTGTATGAAGATTATGGGATGCAGAAGAGCTTGAAAAACAGATAAAGAAATTATATCAATATAATATCGAAGAATGGCTAAAAGATTGTAAGATTCCACTATATGGAAATTTAAAAGACCTAACTAAAAAATGAAAGACAATAATTTCATATAATCCAAACTTAGATTCAAAATGCAATATTTTATGTCAAAGTGAACGATCTGTTGAAATAAGCGAAATCAAAAAATGAGAATTTCAATTATCTGTAAATAATCCTGATCATCCTGAATTTTACTATGATTTAGATCCAAATGAAATTTTTCTGGTATTTATAGACAATCAATAAAAATTAAGAACTGCTCAGGCAGTTTTTTTGAAATAAAAAAATCCCGAATATAGCGGGATAATTAAAAGCCACTTTGCGACTTTATCTTAGTTTTCATCATACTTTTTCTACTTCAGCAATTGCATTATTCATAATTTCATTGATTTGTTCAGTAGTCATTTTACCATCTCAGATTATTTTGAATTTCACTGCAATTGATTTCTTATCCGATGGAAGATTTTCTCAAGCATAAATATCAAATACTTCTACGCTTTCTACTCATCTAACTTTAGCAACTGCATCAGCTACTTTACCAAAATTTTCTGATCTATCCAATACAAAGCTTAAATCTCTATAAATAATTTGATCTTGTAACGTCTCATATTGTGCCAATCACATAGAAATCTTTTTTTCAGAAATAATTTGTTTGATTATATCTAGATTAATTTGAACATAACATACCTGACATTTTTCTGGCAAATCAAAAGTTTCAAAATAAACTGGATGTAAAACTTTGATAGTTCAAATAGATTTACGATTGAACATAATTTCTCATTGTTTTTTAGGGTGAAATCTGCTATCCGCTGTAGGAAAATATTCTATTTTTCATTTTAAGTTTAATCAGTGCAATAATTCAGCAACTACTCATTTCAAGAATAATACATTATCATCTTGCCAATTTTTAATAGACTTTTGATAAGATACAAAACCTAGCATAGTAGCTTCTCATGTTTGAGCTGGTGTACTTGGGTTATTCAAATCTCAATTTCTTTTATCCCAAACTTTACCAATATCAAAAATATTTATATTATCATAAAATCTAAAATTCTTAGAAACGAAGCCTAACAAATTATAAATCATATCATCTCTCATATGCGCCCATTCTGGAGTAATAGGATTTTGCAATTTGAATAAATTAGATTTATCTACTTGAAAAGAATCTAGCAAAGCTTCATCCACGAATGGATAAGTTTCTACTTGATCAAATCACATTCTTTCTACCAAAGTTTCTTCTACAGTTCTATTTACAAGAACATCCATAGAATATGGCACATTTTCTACTTTCCATTCAATATTTTTGTATCCGATATTGTCATAACCATAGATTCTACTTACTTCTTCATAAATATCTTCTTTGATATTCATATCATCTGGAGATCTCCAAACTGGAATTGTCATTTCATAATAATTATGTCATTGCGAGGAACTTTGCGACGAAGCAATCTCTAGATCGCCACGGCTTATTTCATTCGCCTCGCGATGACTGAATCAGATATTTTCCAATATTTTCATTGCTTTATCATGGAATCAAGCTACCTTATCACCAAAAATAAAGTTTTCCATATCATCAAAATTGATAGAAATTGTTTTAGGACTAACCAAAGCTTTCGAAGTTTCATCACTGATATAATAGTTTAAACCTCAGATCGTATAGCTTCACAATGTTTTTGAAAATAGTTTCAATTCATCTAAGAACAAAATCAAAGCATATAAACTAAATAATGGATTGATATTCTTTTCATATCTAGTTTCAGCATCAGTTCTCAAAGCAAGTCTTGTTCAAGTTTTTCTTACTGAAACACTGTCAAAATTTGCGATTTCTACGATAATATCTTTTGTAGATTCAGTCACTCAACTATCTTTACCACCAACTACTCAAGCCAAAGCCAATACTTTTGAATTATCAGCAATCACGATATCAGTAGATTTTAATGTATGAGTTTTATCAAAAAGATCTGTAAATTGTTCTCCGTCTTTAGCGTTTCTAACTATGATTTTTCCATCAATTTTTGCTTTATCGAAAAAATGTACTGGTTGTCCGCTGAGATTCATAAACAAGTTTGAGAAATCCACCCAATTGCTTCTAGGAGCTGATCATTGATCTATAAGTAGTAATCTTGAGAAAAAATCTGATTTTTTGATTTCTACATTATTCAATTCCAACGCAATATATGTGAATAAGTCTTTTGTTTGAGACTCAACTTGGATACTACACTTATTTGAAGATTGTAGTAAATCCAAGATATTAGTGTCTTTGAAGCTTTTTAAATATTCAGAAACTTTGTTAAATTTTATAACTCATGCTTCACCATAAATTCAATTCAAATCTATAGCCAAACCAAAATGACCAGTCAAGTCAGGTCTATTTGTCAAAGTCTTATTATCAACATCCAAAATATAATTTTCTAACCATGGAAATTTACTAACCAAAGAAACTCACAAATCAGATTCAGTTACATCATTCAAATCATCTGTAAGAATCCAAATACCATGAAGTTCTTTATCTTCATCAATTCAAAGTTCTTCCTTACTACAAATCATTCAATTTGAGTCTAACCCTCTCATTTTACGAGGTTCAATTTTTAAGTCTATCGCTGGCAAATAACAACCAGGTAAAGATACTGGTACCAAAATATCAGCTTTGATATTATCTGCTCAAGTTACAATTTGAAATTTTCATTTAATACCACAATCTACTCGGCAAACGTTAAGTTTGTCTGCATCAAGATGTTTTTCTACAGCATTAACTTTTGCTATCACAACGTCAGCTGGAATTTGTCTTTTGATAATTTCTTCAATTTCACAAGTTTTCACAGTCAAATCAAAAGATAACTTTTCGATATCCATATCTACGTTTATATATTTTTTCAATAGGTTTAAACTATATTGCATAGGAAAGGTTTAATTACATATTAAATAATTAGAATAAAAGAATAAATGAGTAATTGAATAAATGTAGCTCTACGATTATTCATTTATACACTTATTCGATTACACTTTTAAATTTCTTAAATTTAATGGTGTTTATACTCAACTGAGTTAAAAATTCAAAGGAAACTTAAGGAAGGGATAAAAAAACAACGTTATGTATAATAACAAATTTTATATAAACTTACACAGAAATTATATTAATACAAAGTACCCTTCCTAGGAGTTTCTTCCAGCGTTAAATAAAACAAATGGACCAATAATATAATATTTAATTTGTTTTATTTACTTTTTCAGAAACTCCTTAATTATGTTATTGAAATTTTAAAGTGGTTTTTTATAAGTAATATATAATTTTTGCCAAATACAGTTTGTTGAAGCAAAAAATATTTACTTTTAAAGGCCTCCGAAGAATATAAAATGAAAATTTTTTATAATCTGAAAACTTTATTATTTTTATCGCCAAACACATTTGTCCGAGCAAACAAATAATACTTAATAAAAACTTCTAAAATATTGAATTTTGCGGGACCCACTTGTGGGAGCAAAATTAAAAAACTACTTAACTTTGAAAAGCTAATTAAGATAACGAGCGAGTCTGTGTTTGGCTAGATTTTTTGGTTACTTTTGGAGCGATGCCAAAAGTGACATTCAAAAATATTTATTAAATAATTAGATATTTAATGAAAAATTGTATAATTATACACTGATGTCCAACAAATATAGAAAAAGCAATGAATCCTGAAAGAAGAACATACGATAAACATTGGATGCCTTGGACTAAAAATCAATTAATTGAGAAATGAATTCCTACCGAAACCCCAATTATGCCTTTACCTTGGGCTCCAATTTACGAAGATTATAAAAAGGTATTAGAAAAATATGATATTAATGAAAATTCGATTTTAGTCGGTCATAGCTGTGGCTGTGCTTTTTTAGTTCGTTGGCTTGGAGAAAGTAAAAAAAATATATCTAAATTAATACTAGTTGCTCCTTGGAAAATTCCAGATGAAAACAATGAAATCAAAAAATCCTTCTATAATTTTCCTATTGATGAAACTATCAAAGATAGGGTAAAAGAAATAATAATGTTTACCTCAAATGATGAAGAAGACGATTGAAAGGAAAGTTTAAAGATTTTTCATAAAGCATTAGGGTGAAAAATTATTGACCTTTCAAATCACGGACATTATTGTTTAGGAGATATGTGAACTGAAGAATTTCCTGAATTGATAGAAGAAATTCTGAAATAATTATATTATGATAAGATTCTAAAATGAAAAACTCATTTGAATTTAAATCAACTTTATGGCAACGGAATAACTGAAAAGACAAATGATCTTGGTATTTTATTACCCTGCCAATCGAAACTTGAGAAGAAATTACAAAAATAGTTACCAATCAACCAAGAAAATGACGATGAGCCGTAAAAGTGAAAGTTAGAATAGCATTTATGGATTGGGAAACAAGTATATTCCCTGACCCAAAAAGATGATCTTACTTACTACCAATTAAAGCTGAAATTCGCAAAGAACTAAGAATTGAACCAGAAGATGAAATTATGATTTATTTAGAATTAATTTAAAAATATGAATTTAAAAAGATTTTGAAAAGAAGATTACTTAAAATTAATGTGAAAAGAAGAAGTTCCAGAAACAAATCAAAATCATATAATTTTTGAAATATACTGATTTGATTTTCATCCGGATACAATTACAGAAAAATTATCTATAAATCCACAACTTATAAAAGTAAAATGAACAGAATTTATAAAATATAACTGAGAAAAAAGCGTTTATGAAGATAATTTATGGAGATATGAAATTAAACGACATTGAAATGATTTTCTTACTGATAGATTAGATATATTTGTAAACAATGTCATATATCCAAAAATAGATATTTTAAAAGAAATATCTAAAAATTCTAAACTTATGCTAACAATAGTTCAATATTACTATACATGATTTAATCCATGATATCATTTCAATTTAAAAACACTTAAAATATTATCTGATATTTCTTGTGAAATAGATATGGATATATACTGTTTAAATGAATAAATTTTTTAACGATGAAGGTATTTATTATTTGACCATGATGAGTAGGTAAATCAACTTGTGGCAGCATTCTAGCCAGTTTATTAAATTATACTTTCATAGATCTAGATATTGAATTTTGTGAGAATATTTGAAACATTTGAGAGTTTATAAAAGAATATTGATATGAAAAATACTGCTTTAAAAATTCTGAATTATTCTATAAACTATTAAGTCAAAAACAAAACAATTGTGTTTTTTCATTATCATCTTGATTTTTAATCCATGAAAATTTAAATGAACTGACTTCAAAACATAAACAAACATTAAAAGATCAAGGTATTTCAATTTTATTACTTCCTTCAAAGTCTATAGAAATAAGTAAAAATATTGTAGTCAAAAGACAACTTTCCAGATGACTTTGATTAAATGAAAAAAGAGAAACAGAAAAGTTTATCAAACGCTACCCTTTGTACAAAGAACTTGGCAATATCCAAATTTTTTCATATGAATCTCCTGAAATCATAGCTAATAAAATGAAAAATGAAATAAAAATTTTACAATACTAAAAGTTACTAATGGAAAAGAACATAGTTTATATAATCCTTTGACTTTTGATGTGAATAATAATCTGATATCTAGTAGCTAGAATATATTTCTGGATTAAATTATCTGGACATCGCAAAGATGCAATAGACAGATCAAAATCTGTAATTCTATGAGCAGTAAACGAGAAAATCGCACCGATATTACCAAACTTTCCATATAATTTCAATGATTTGGTTTTTATAGGTAAATGAATAGATTATATAGTTTTTGACTGACTTTCTGATGGAGATCTCAAACAAGTTATATTTCTGGAAATAAAAACATGAAAATCTAATCTCAATAAGAATGAAAGACAAATAAGAAGTACAATAGAAAAATGAGAAATTAAGTATGAAATTATAAAACTTTAAATAAAGGAAATTATTAGCAAATATTTCCGATTGAATTTAAAAGGTTTCTGGTTAATATCAAATAATACTAATTTAAAAGCTAAATATATATAAAAATGAATATAGTAAATTTATATGAATATGTTAAAAATTGATTAATCCTTAGAAACTTTGAAAAAAAATCACCATTTGACCTAATCGTTTATGAAAACTTTGACAATAATGAAATAACAATCCATCCAAAAATTAAATTAAAAACATTGAAAGATTTATGATATGAATTTGGTATATCGTGAATAATATCGTGATTAAGTAATGAATATAAAAACATTTTGTTTGTTATAGACAACCTTAATTACATATATTTATTACCATTCATAAGAAATATTTGAAAAAATAAAGTTACTATTATCAACCTTTGAGCAGGACTTTCATGACACTTAAACAAATGAAATCCTGATATGGATGACATTTGAGTTCTAGCGAATTTTGATATAAATATTTATGAACCATATGATTTTGTAAATTTCTTTGATATTTTAGGCAATAAAGAAAATAATTATATCAGAATAGCAAACAAAGAATTACCTATGAATTTATTCTGAGAAAAATGACCTTCAAAAAGTGATATAGTAAGTTTGAGAGAGTTTGAACTATCATGAGATAAATGAACAATTATTACTGCTTGATACATGAGTGCTGACATTATAAACGCTGCTTCTAAACTAAAAGAAAAATGAAAAAATTATGATATATTTCTACTTTCAAACTATAAACTTCAATTAACTGAAGAACTTAAAAATAGTATCAAAAATACTGAAAATCTTATAATTTTCTTAGATCAAAACCAAAATAGCCAGTATATAAATTATATAAAATGACAACTATTAGAAAACGATATAAAAACAAAAATCACTGTTTTTTACCCAAAAACTGATTGACTAGGTACTATATTAGCTGATCATATTTTTTCAGAATGTAATTTTGATTCTGATAAGATTTATAAAAACCTATCAAATATATAATGTGATACAAAAAATGATTTTATATTACAGAATGTTACTGAAACAATGCTTTTTCTTATGAAAAAAGATGTAATCTTAAATGATGAGCCAAAATTTTTGTACCAAGCTTAATTGAATGAAATATAAATGATATAAAATTTGATGACGAGATAGTATTTGAAGAAATAGAAAACGATAAAATACAAAGTCATTATTGATTGAAAAACTTAGTCAAAACATCATACAAAGATAAACCTGTTTATATTGTAGACAATCACAACCATGTATTATATTTCCGATATAAAGAATATTTAAATAAAACTATATGAAAAAATAATACTCTAATACATATAGACCAACACTCTGATATGAACACACCAGATGAGTTAATAGATTCATCTAAAGAGAAGAACTTAGAATATATATTTGAATATGTAAACTTCAAAACAAATGTTGGTAATTATATTCAACCAGCAATCAAAAGTTGACTAGTACAAGAAGCAATTCAGCTAAGAACTGAGTATATGTTATATCAAATAGATAAATTCCAATTTAAAAATCATATAATACTAAATATAGATTTAGACTTCTGGGCTCCCGAACTTGATCATATTGATAATAATCTTAAAATAGAAAAAACTAAGTACCTTATGGAAAAAGCCGATTTAATAACTATATCAACATCACCCTTTTTTATAGATCAAAAACTAGCTTTAGAAGTACTTAGAAAACTATTTGAATAGTTTCAAAATGTAAGAGTTACAAAATAAAATTTTGTAGATCATTCAACTTCGCTAAGCTTCGCTCAAAATAACGATTAAATTCTTAATTCTCAATTTTAAATTCTCAATTTAAACTTATGTTACTTTGTCTTGCACCAATGGATTGAATTACTGATTCTCCATATAGAATTATTGTAAAAGAAATATTTGATAAATATTGAGATAAAAATAATCAAATAAAGTTTTTTACAGAATTTATGAGTTCAGACTGATATGTCCACAACCCTGCTTGAGTAGTTAAACATATTATTAAAACAGAAATTGAAACACCTTTAGTAGCACAAATTTTTGGTTGAGACAAAAATAATCTAGTTCAAACAGCTAAAGACATAGAAAAATATAATTATGAATGAATAGAATTAAACACAGGATGTCCATCACCTAAAATTATGGCTTGTTGATGATGAAGTTGAACTTTAAAGAACAAAGAAATTACATTAGATATAATTAAGTCATTATCTCAAAATATAAAAACTCCGTTTAGTATAAAAACAAGAATCTGATTAAATAATGAAGATAAAGAAAATCAATTTAATTTTATAGTTGAATCTAGTAAATTTTGCAAATTAATAAGTGTACATGGTAGATTATTTACACAATGACATAGTTGAAATGTTGATTGGAATTTTATCTACGAAGTTAAAAATAAAGCTGATAAAAACTGTCAAATAGTATGAAACTGATGAATTAATAGTTATTCAAATGTTATAGAAAAAGTATGAAACTTAGACTGAATAATGATATGACAATCCGCTATTTGAAATCCTTGGATTTTTACACAGCATACTCCATCCCATAAAGAAGTTTATGAAACTATAATTAGGCACTTAGAGTTGTTCGTTTGATTTGAAATGTATTTCAAAAAAGCTATTGAGTGATTTACGATTGAAAACAAAGAAATTACTATAAATATGCCCAAACTATCCGATTATGAAAACCTTTGTAAACAATATGACAATCTAAAAGATGATGAAAAAATCTGAATAAAAGCAGCAATAGAATTTAGAAAACATATTTTCTCATATATAAAATGAATTCCCTGAAACAAGGAATTCAAACAAAAAATTATTTTTATAAGAGAATATAAACAACTTAGACAAGAAATTACAAATTTTTTTGAAAATATTATATAAAAAAACCGCCGAAGCGGTTTGATTTTTTGAAATTTAGTTTTTATTAACTGCCATTTGTTGTTTATATGAAACATAGACAACTTTTTCATCTATTTTAATTTTCTTTTGTTTCATAGCGATATTTGTTTCAATATTATCCCAAAGAGATTTCTCCTTTTTCAAAACTTCTATTTGAGAAATACTATGAGTAAACTTGGCATCTTCTAAGTTTTTCATCTCTTGTCTCAAGAAATATCATTTAGTGGAACTTATATTTACAAAATAACCATAAATACCAATAGTTAAAAAGAAAATCAAAAAAGTAATTACTATCTTTAGCGAATCTAATATTTTATAATTTTGTCTAACTTTTAATTGTATATTTATATATTGCTTAGACAAACTGTTTAAAAATACTGCCTTATTCATTTTGTGGGTAAGTGGTGGTTAGTTATAAAGCCTCTATTATTCTAAGTTTTGCGCTTCTAGCTGCTCTATTTCTTGATACTTCCTGAAAAGTAGGCTTTATTACGTGTTTTGTCACTAATTTAAACTTTCAGTTTTCTACAAGCTCTTTGAAGGCATACTTAGTTATTCTATCCTCTATACTGTGGTATGTCATTATCATACATCTACCTCATATAGACAGATACTTATGGAATTTATCCAAAAAGATTTTGAGTTCGTCTAGCTCATGATTTACTTCAATTCTTATACATTGAAATACAACGGCTATTTTTTTGTCATTCATTCTAATATTTTCCAATACTTTCTTAAGTTGAAAAACAGTCTTAATAGGATTTTTAGCTCTGGCATTTATAATTTCTTGAGACATAAACTCAGCAAATTTTGGAGTAAAATCTCAATAAACAATAAATACATTTTTAAGCTGTATCAAATCATAGGTTTGCAGCATTTTCTCAGCAGTAAAATCTCACGTTATATCAAATCTCATATCAAGGTTTGCATCTTCTTTGATAGAAAAACCACGGCTATAATCTTTAAAATGTTCCATATTTACTCAAAGATCCAATAGCATAGCATCTATAGAAGACAATCAATTCTGCTTTAATATAAGATCAATATCAGAATAGCTACTGCGATGAAAAATTATTTTATTTTTGTATTCTTCTAAGTAATTCTTAGCTTTTTCCATTATTCAAATATCTCTATCCACTCAAACCACTTTTATCGTCTCGAATCTTTCATCTCACACCAATTTTAGGTTAGACAAAATATATTCTACGTGTCATCCATGTCAAAGTGTCCCATCAAAGTAGTAATTAAGCTGCTTTGGTAAGTAGTCATAAACCTCTTTTGCTAAAACGCTAACATGTCTTTGCATCAAAATAAGCATTCAACCTCATAAAATATTTTCCACAATTGTCTAAATCCTGTTGGTAACAGCTCCTATATAATCAAAAATAAAATATTGTCAAAAGATTGTTGAAAAATTGTTGTTGACTTCAAGTAAAATTATATATAGTATAATACCAACACAATATATAGTTAAATGGGCTTCATTTATACCATAAATTGAGTTTACAAAATAAACCACTACTAATCTTTTTTCAAAATTAAAGTAAAAATTTAAAAAAGTTTTCAACAAAAAAATCCGCACTGCGGATTGATATATCTCATATAAATTAATATTCGGATGTGCGGCAAGAAATTCAGGCCGCACTTTAACCTCCTTTCAAATAGAGTTCCACTTCTTAGCCAAAGCTGCGCCACTCAAGACGCAAAAAATTGCTGATACGGTACTCAAACCAATGACATTGAGCACCATTCCAATGACAATAATTGCCACAATGCAAGCAATCTTCTTCATGATGAACCTCTGTAATTCTATTGTAAGAAAGTTAATTATATTTTATCTAAATCATTTTTTCTGTCAAAAAAACGCATTATATGCGTCTCTACATTATGTAAAGACGTTGCAATGCAACGTCTCTAACAAAATTATTAATAATATTTATCATTCTGAATAACCGAAGTCACCGCTGAAGCGGAATGACGCTTTAGCGCCAAATCTTCATTATAATTAATTTGTAGATCCTTCACTACGCTCAGGATGACATAACTTATCACGTATAATCAATTTAGATTAAATTAATATTAACTATTAATAAATTTTTCAATCATTTCTTTTGCTGTCTTTGGATCAGCTTTTCATTGTGAATATTTCATAACTTGTCAAACAAGAAAACCTATAGAATTTTGTGCTCAACCTTTGAAGTCTGATACAGCCTTTGGATTATCTTCCAATACTTTTTTAACAATATTTTCTATCTCAGAAAAATCCACAGGTTTAAATCATTTTTCTTCTACTATAACTTTTGCATCTTTTCAAGTTTCAAACATTTCTACGATAACTTGTTTTGCTTGAGCTTCCATAAGCTCTCAAGATTTCAAAAGTCATAAGAAATCTATAAACTGCTGTGATGTAAATTTAAGATCTTTGATAGAAATATTATTATCATTCAAGAATCTAATTACATAACCAACAATCCATCTAGAAGACATTTTAGGATCAAATCATGCTTTAATTGTATCTTCGAAATAATTGTTTACATCTAGATCATTGATCAAAGCTGATATATATTCTTTATTAAAACCATATTCTTCTTTGTATTTCCTGATTCTACTAAATGGACTTTCCACAAGATTCTTTTGAACTGTCTGTAAGAATTCATTATCTACTTTCAATGTTGGTAAATCAGGTTCTGGGAAATATCTATAATCCAATGAATCTTCTTTTGATCTCATACTATAACTATCTCATTTATCGTCATTCCATCATCTAGTTTCCTGATCTACTTTCCCACCACTTTCTATGATATCAATTTGTCTTTTGAACTCATGTTCTATTGCTCTTTTGATAGCTGAAAAAGAATTCAAATTTTTTAATTCAACTTTTACTCAAAGTTTTGATTCACCTACAAGTCTTGTAGAAAGGTTTACGTCACATCTCATTTGTCATTTTTCCAAATCAGCATAACCAATTCAGTTATATCTTACCAATCTTTGTAACTCTTTCAAAAACTCTGTAACTTCTTCAATACTTTTAAAATCAGGATATGTAACAATTTCTACAAGAGGTGTACCTGCACGATTATAATCCATAATTCATTTACCTCAATCATGAATAGTTTTTCAAGCGTCATTTTCTATATGAGCTCTTTCTATTCTTACTGAAACAACATCTTGAAAATCATTTATGAAAAAATTTACATTTCAATTTCAGTTTGTAGGAATAGGAAGCTGAGTAATCTGAAATCAAGCTGGGAGATCAGGATAAAAATATGATTTTCTATCAAACTGAGAAAATTCAGCAATCTGACAATTTAAAGCATATCACAATAATATTGCTTTCTCCAAAGGTTCTTTATTTAATACTGGCAAAGCTCAAGGCTGTGCAGTACAAACAGGACAAACATTAGTATTTGGAGCTAAATCGTCAAATTCTTGTTCATTTTTACATCTACAAAACAATTTATTTGGACTATTTAATTTAACATGTATTTCAAGTCATATGACAAATTCATAATTAGACATGATTTATTTTCTTAAAGAATAAAAGTATAAATGAATAATTGAATAAATGTTAAATTACACTTACTCGTTTACTATTCTACTCACTTACTCAAATCTATTGTATTTCTATTGTATAACCACTCAATTGAGACGCTAATTTAATATTTACTGCTCATTTTCATATTGCTAAGGCTTTTTGGTCATCTGCAACCTCAACTATAGCTTTTTTACCTTTTATATCAATTGAAATAATTCTTGCTGGTTTCAGACAAGAAGAAATCAAAATAGCAGGATCTTGATGATATTCTATGAAGTCTATTTTTTCTCAATCTAATGTAGATAATATTGAAGAAATTCTATCTCAATGTTGTCCTACAAAAGTCCCTACAGGATCTACTCTTTCGTCATCTGTAGAAACCAATACTTTAGTTCTTTTTCAAGCAACTCTAACTATTTTAGTTATTTTTACTTTTCATTCTCTAAGTTCTGGAACATAATTACGTAGTATAACTTCTACGAAGTCTGGTGAAGACTGACTAATATCAAGTACAATACCTCAAACTCATTTAGAAATTTGTCTTAATAATACATATACTTCTTCTCAAGGATTATAAACTCTATTTGGAATTTGACCCTCAGGAGCCAAGATAACAGTAGTTCATTCAACATCCAATACAACATTGTCCTGAATAACTTTCAATACTTTAGCTTTAAGAATTTCTCATTGTTTATTTTGAAATTTCTCGAAAAATCTTTCTCTTTCTATTTTTTTCAAATTTTGTTTAATTGTTTGAGCTGCTGCTTGTACAGCAATTCTTGAGAACTCCAATTCTGATGGTGTAATATCTATCAAAATAGTATCTCAAACTTTTACGTCAGACATATGTTTTTTACCATCTTTAACGGTCATCTCTATATTTTCATCTTCTACTGTTTCCACTACATTATATTCTCTATACACTTTAATATTACCATCTTTATCAATATTAACTTCCAAAGATACTTTTTTCTCAGCATCTAAATAATCTTTTTTGAAAGCTGTTTTAACTCACATCTTTACTATATCCAAGATTTGATGAGGATCAAATTTATATTCTTCAATAAGTTGATAAATAGCAGCTTGAATGGTTTTTCAATCTAATTTCATTTTTATATGCATTATAGTATAAAAAAGCCTCCGCTATGCGGAGGAATTAACAATATAATATAAAATTATTTAAAGTTTGCAAGAGATAATTATTTTTGTTTTTTAAATAAAGATGAAAACATAGAACCGAAAGTAGTTAATGCTAATAAAACAGCATTAGATGATTGTTTTAATATAATATCTGGCTTACTTTGATACAATAAAACATTAGAACCTCACCCAGTTTTTAATATATCAGTTCAAATTTGCTCTACTATATCAACTAAAAAGATATCTCTTCTTAATGAAACAATACTTCAACTTCCATTTAAAACTATTACATAAGTATATTCATCATCAGAATTTTCAAAAAATATAGTTAATTTAACATCACTATTGATAAGTTCTCATTTCAATGTAAACTTATAATTACTATTCTCATCTCAATAAACAATATTTCAGTCTTTATCAATATCAAATTTTAATATATGATCTATTAAAGGAAATCTTCTAAACTCAGCTATTAATTTGTTTAATTGTTCCAACAAATCTGTTTTTCTAAACTCTTCTTCATTATCAATACGATCTAATGATAAGAATAGTTTTTTTACATCGACAAATCTTTCTAATTCTAGTGTTTCCTTTTTTTCATCATGATATAATATTTCATTTGGTAATTCTATAAAATCAGATAAATATAAAGTTGTACGCTCCTTATAACCATCTTTAGATGTACCACAAAACACTGTCAAGGCCCTGCAATGAAACCATTCTCTTTCAACCTTAACCACCTTTCAACTATTTAAGCTTATATTTATATTATAAGTAAACTCATCAGTTCAAGTATCTCCAAATAAACGTAATTTTTTAGATTCTCAATCAATATCAGAACTTATGAAATAATTATAGTTACTTTCATCACCTCAATGTATAATATTTCAATCTTTATCAACACCGAATTTAAAAGATTTATCCAATAAGGAGTTTTTTCTAAGATTAGATATTAGTTTATTTAATTGTTTCAACAAATCAGTCTCTCTAAAGGTCTCTTCGTTAGCAATACTACCAAGTGAGATGAAAATATCTTTAAAACTGACAAAGTTATTTGGATCTGATATTTCCTGTGAATTATTATGCAATTCATTATCCAAAAGTCAAACTCATTCTCTACTCCTACGACTAGCACTACCACTACTAGAACCCCATTGAACTCATCATCTTACTATTTTAAGTATATCAAAATCATCATTATAAGATATGTCATAAGTTGTAGTATTTCATCAATTTTCAAAAATAATTTTTACTTTATTCAGTCATTTTTCCTTAGAAAATTGTATACTATTATTATATGAAAGCATACTATTAGATGAAATTGATGATTCTAGAAATACAATATTTCAATCTTTATCAAATCTAAAATACAAAATAGATAAAGCATCTTTCTTAGAAAGATCAACAATAAAATTCTTCAAATCTGAAATAATTGAAGCTGTAATTAATCAAGGCTCTTTTATACAACCTAGTTCAGCAAATGCTTTTGCATAATCAATTCATTCACTATGTTTTACTATATCGTCCATAATTACTTATCATTTTACAAAATAAATTATCCCATAGATAATTATTTAATAAGTAAAGTCAATATATTTATCTAGATAGACTCTCTAATTCCCAAAATTTCAGACTATTTTTATTTTTATCAAAACTTCATACAAAATTATCATAATTTAAACCAACAAAATTAGGAACATCAAATTTGACCAACATTACCTCATTTTTTTCTGAAAGAAGTTTTATAGTTTTTATATTTTCTTCATTCAAATCCAAGAAATCAGATACTATCACTATTATATGTCTTTTATTTATAGATTTTTGATGCTTTAGGAAATTTCATAAATTTGAAATATATTTATTCGATATGGTTTCTAAAAACTTATCTACTTTAGATATAAAATATGAAGCCTTTTGAAAGTTTGTTTTTACTTCAAAGATTTTTAATTTTTCATCGTTATAAAATCATAAAATATTTGCATTTCATGATCTAGACAATATCACCAAATCCGAAAAGAAACCAAACGCTTTTTCTTTTATCACAGATAATTCTCAAGCATTCCAATTTGAGTTTAAATCAAAAAATATATGTATTTGCGTATCTTTTTCTTGTTTAAATAGTTTAATAAAAAGATTTCCATGTTTTGCTGAAATTTTCCAGTTTATGTGTTTTACCTCGTCTCAAATGTGATATGGTCTGAAGTCTTCTACATCAAGTCACTCTCACTTAAAAAACGATCTAAATGCACCAGACAATTTTCATGAAAGAAGTTTTCTAAATTTTATTTCAAAAAGTTTCATTTATTAAAAATTGAAAAATTAAACGTTAATCATCCCATACTATTTTTGAATCAGAATTATCACACTGACGGATATGTTTTGGTAAAGAGTCTATTTTTGAAATAGTTTCTAATGAAAGCTCAAAATCATTTATATCTAAATTCTCTTTAAGATGAAATAAGTTTGAAGTTTTTGGAATTACAGTAAATCAATATTTCTGGGTTATATACTTCAACGTTATCTGAGAAATAGTCTTTCAATAAGAAATAGAGATATCCGACAATACCTTATTTTTAAAAACTAATCATTCAGCAAAAGGAGAATATGCAATAATGTTTATAGACTTTGATCTACAATATCCAATCAAATTAGTTTGTTCTAAAAAAGGATGAACTTCAATTTCATTAATAGAAACCTCTCATGGAAATTCTTTTTCTATTTCTGAAAGATCCTTTATATTAAAATTACTAACTCAAATATTTAATATTTTTCATAAATTTTTGTAATGCAATAATGATTCATAAATCTTTAGATTTGAGTATGTACCTTTAGGCCAATGAATTAAAATTGTATCAATATAATCTACATTAAGATAATTAAATCTTTCTTCTATCTGTCAGTTGATATTTTTTGCATTATCATGAGCTATCTTTGAAATTATATGTAACTTATTTCTATAATCTCAAAATTTTGAAACAACAAGACCAATCTCTTTTTCATTTTTATAATTTTCTGCTGTATCTATCAAGTCATATCATATATCAATAGAATTTTCTATAATTTTTATACATAAATCTCAATTTAATCAAGCCGTTCATAATCAAACTTTTGGTAAACTCATAATATTCTCTGGCAAACAATATAAATAATCCTATATTCCCAAATATTTCTTTAAAACTCATTTATCCGACCAAGGTCTTTTGCCAAAATTCGTAATTTGCATTTGCTCATGTCATTTACCAGCCAAAAGTACAAAATCTCAATGTTTAACTATTTCTGTTAAAAATTTTATAGCAAACTCCCTTTCTGGAATTATAAAGTAATCAGTTCATTCCTGTCTTGAAACTCATTTTGCTATTTGAGATATAATATCATACCTATTTTCATTTAGAGGATCATCATCTGTAATAATCATAATATCACTTAATTTATCTACAACATTTCACATATGTGGTCTTTTATATTTATCTCTTTCTCAAGTAGCTCAAAATAATGTTATAATTCTTCAGTTTCATTTTATAGATCATAAGAATTTTAATACACTTTCTAGTGCATTCGGAGTATGAGCAAAATCTATATAATAATTAACTCAATTATGTTCTAATTTTTCCATTCTTCACACAACTCACTTAAAATCTTCTATAGATCTAACAATATCTTCTATTTTAATTCAATATAAAAGTCAGATACCAACTGCTCATAATATGTTTTGGACATTATACTTTCATACTAAAACTGTTTTTAAAGGATAATTTTTTCATAAATATTTAATATCGAACTCCGTTCAATTAGCCGACTCATGTATATTATCTCACTTCAATCATGCATTTGTATAAATACCATAATCTATACTTTTATCAAAAGGAAGTTCATCAAACCATTTTCTACCATAGTCATTATCCTTTGGTAAAACTGCAAACTTTGTTGGCTTAGAGTTAGCTAAAACTCACTTAAATAATCTTTTTTTTGTTTCAGCATAATTATCCATAGTTTTATGGTAATCCAAATGTTCAGAAGTAATATTTGTTAATACAGCTGCATCAAACTCAATATTTTCAAACCTATACTGATCTATACCATGTGAACTTACCTCTAAAATTACATATTCACATCATGCATTCTTTATATCAACAAGTAATTTTTGAAGTTCAAATGGATCAAATGATGTCATTTTTGCTAAATTGTCCAACTCATTTTCTCATATTTTTATCAATGCAGTACTAACTAATGCAGTTTTTCATAAATTATCGTTAAATATTTTATGAATAAGATTTACTGTAGTTGTTTTTCAATCAGTTCATGTTACTCATATTATTTTTAATCATTTTGATGGACTTCAATAAGTCATATCTGCCAATCTAGCTCTAAGCCTTTTATAAAGTTTATAGAAAATCGTATTTCTCAGCATAGATATCATATTTAACAATAATGTTATAAATTAAAATAACTCAGTTTAAGGTTTTTAATATTTTTTTCAACAAAAAAACCACGCTATATAGCGTGGTAAATTAATTTAGATAATAGATTATCTAACTGATTTTTTGAATTCAGCACCAGCTTTGAAAGCAGGAAGTTTCATTGCAGGGATTTTAATTTTAGCACCTGTTCTTGGGTTTACACCATTTCTAGCGTTTCTTTTAGAAACTTTGAATGTACCGAAACCTTGAATTCTAACTTCACCATCTTTTTTAACACCAGCTACTACTGCATTAACGAAAGCAGCTACTGCATCATTAGCTAATCTTTTAGAAACTTTTAATTTTTTAGCGATTTCTTCGATCAATTGAGTTTTTGTCATTGTTGTATAAACAATTAATATATAAAAGTACCCTTATAATAAAATAGTTCTGTGCTTTTTCAAGTTTTTTAGACCATAAATAACGAATCAAATAGTAAACATTATTAAAAAAATAAATGGCTTATTAGTCACATTTTCAAACATACTACAAGCTAATAAATTGATTTTAGATTGACATTATTAAAATAATATATATCGACTATGTTTTACGAAATCAATAAGTCCTTCAGCATTTTAATCGCTCTGGAAAGTCTTTTTCTAATATTATCATTTGATGTTGATAAAATATCTGAAATTTCATCATAACTTTTTTCTTCAACAAATTTCATATAAATCACTTCTTTATATTTATCTTCTAATTTTTCTATGGCTGTTATAATTTTGTCATAGCTAAACTGAGTATCCATAAGTTCTAAAATATCTTTATCTAAACTTTTTAAACCATCCTCAAATCAATCTTCTGACTCTCACTTACTAAGCTGAGAAAAAGAAACTATTTTTTCTTTTTTAAAAAAATCTATTATATAATTTTTAAAAACGGTCCAAACCCAAGCTCAAAAATTTGTATTTGATTTATAAAGTCAGATTCAATTCCAAATCTTTAGATAAAATCATGAAAGAATATCCTGTGCATCTTCATCAGAGATATAATAATTTCATTTTAAATAACGGAAAAATATATCAACCGTATCAAGGTAAAATTTATTAAAACAATCTTTATCTTTTTGTAACAATTTTTTTACAAAATCATCTGAAAACTTTAACATACGATATCTAATCTTTTGTAAAACAGTACAGCTTCCCAACTAATATTCAATTTTCATAGATAGGTTCAAAATCTATAGTGAAAAAACTATTATTTGCAATTTCTTCTACATACTCATATCTATAAGCATGATTAAGAATTTTAAATTCCTCTCATCAAACCTTATATTCTACAGGACGACGTTCTATATGATGTAATACGATAAATCTAGATCAAGGTGACAATATTCTATAAGTTTCATCAAAGAATTGCTCTAGGTTTTTAATATATAATATAGAAAAAAAAGCTATAGCAAGGTTAAATTCTCAATCTTCAAAAGGAAATATCTCATCCAGATCTAATACTTTTTTCTCATACCAATTCTTACCTCTAGAAAGCATTTTCTCAGATATATCACAAGCGAGATATCTATTTATAGATTTGTTTTCAAAAAACTTAGCCATTCTTCAATCTCAAGCTCACAAATCAATCACATTAAATCAAATCATAGATCTAGGAAAAAATCTTTTAAACAATCATTTATCCCATTCATCTAACTTTTTATGATAATGTGAATATATTTTATCTATTTTATCATATCATTCTTTAGGTCAGTATACAGCTACTTTTTCTTTATTATAAGACACTTTTCTAAAAACTTTATAATTTAAAATTAAGAATTATTTTTTATATTGAAATTAAAATCATTCCTAAAAAATCTTTTTATCAGTTTGAGATTCCTCAGAATCAGAAAACTCTTCTGAAAAATTTTCACCAAGAATATTTTTAATTTTATCTTCTAAATCTTGGTTATAAATTCATAATATCTTAGCTAATTCCTTAGCTTTCTGAGATCAAACTTTGAGACGATACACATAAATATTTAATTGAGAAACTATTTTCTGTAAATCTTCATTTTCAACTAACAATTTTCTAGTTTCATCTCTAAGAATCTTATTCTCATCCTCTATAAGTCAAATATCA